>Ga0181523_10000043_pt1 | contig 114999 bp, 105 predicted proteins | sample PEATcosm2014_Bin_43_FD_119752 | JGI IMG/M metagenome (GOLD analysis project Ga0181523, IMG submission 119752) | Peatland microbial communities from MTU Mesocosm Facility, Houghton, MI, USA - PEATcosm2014_Bin05_30_metaG | ecosystem: Environmental > Terrestrial > Soil > Wetlands > Peat | place...
CCCCGGATCGTTACCCGCAGTCTGGAGATTGGGGGTTTCTCTGCCTGTCCTCTTGCAGGGTCCTCGCAGTATCAAACGGTGCCGCTCAGGGGCAGTCTATCTATTTGATTCTTCGATCTCCAGTCGAACAGAAAAGAGCCGTACCAAAAGAGGTGATTTGGTACAGGATTTCGTCCGTTCTGTTGAGCCGCTTGAATGAGTTGCCTTCGCGCTCAAACCGGTACCGTTACCAACTTCTCTGGTAATGCCTGCCGGGACTTGCTTCAAACGATTAAGATAGGTGCATGCCCATCGAGGTGGCTATCCGGCGGCCGCGACCCCACGAGTACGACTCAGTGCGAGACCTCATAGAGATCGTAGCGACTGAGACGTTTAAAGACCTTTTCGCTCCGAATCCTGTTCCCTTGGAGTTCAAAGACGAGGACTGGCCCCTGGCATGGGCAGCAACATCTGATGCGAAGATTCTCGGAGTGATAATAACGCACCAGGAGTGGGTTGATGACCTTTGGGTGCTTCAGGAGTACCGGCGACAAGGTGTCGGAAGGAGACTGCTCGCACAAGGTGAATCCGAGATAGCTGCTCGCGGTTGCCAGACGTGCCGCCTTCGCGTCGTTAAGTCGAATCTGGTCGCGGTACAGTTCTATTCTCGTCAGGGATGGCGGATTGCGCGTGAGTTCGCTCACGAAAAGTACCATCATCCCATGCTGGAGATGGCCAAGCCTTTTCCGTTCCCGCAACAGGCTTAATGTCTCAGTTTCCGGTAATCGCGTTGGAACGTAGCCGCCCGGCGGCGGACGCTGCGCGTGAGGTAGGGGTTAGAGAGCGTCATAGCCGGTTGAAAAATTGTAGTTCGTATTTCTGAGGAGGTGAAGATTTCGCCTGTGACCGCTTTGCTCTAAACTGTAACCCCGCAGGGAAAAGCCGCCGTGATACTGGGATAGGTCTTGGTAAACGGCGAAAAGTCCGTTCCGGTACCGAGACTCATAGGGACGAGGCTTCGATTTCCGTTTCAATGTTTTGGCACGAAGAATTCGTAGGCGTTTTGTTCCTGGCCCTGACTCTGCACTGTCAAGACAGTGGTGAGCATTTTTCCCTGTGAACCAAGCTTCAAGATACGGCTGGTTTCGACTATGCCGTTCGGAGACTGCTGTTTGATCGTCCATACCAATCGAACACCGTCTGGATCGTCCCAATAAGCATCGGCGGTACACGTACCTCCGATATCCTTAACTTCAGGCCCATCAATAGTCAAATCGAACACCAGATTTTGAGAGCCTTGTTTCGTTTCCGACTTAATCTCGATGTGCAGTTTTGGGTCGTGATGCTCGATTGTCAACGTCATACTCTTCGGAGCGGGGAGTTCTTTGTTGAAGCGGCTCATCGCCGGATCCAATTGCCAGGTCCCACTGAAGTCGGACTTTGCCGCTGCCGCAATCGAAACACCGCTTAACGCGCCAAGAATACAGACCGCAACAGCACTCTTCATGGTGCCTCCTCTGGAGGCCAGTATGTCGTTTCCTTTCGGCATGGCTGGTCTGCGTGAATTGTATATTCAACGGCTTGCCGACGGAGTTGTTTTTTCGTCCACGTCACGGGCCGGGAAAGACCCGCAAGGAGTCTTTGAGCACTGTGTCCACTTGATTGCCTGATTCAATTGGAGTCAAATGGAGTCAAATTGCTACTGAGGTTGTGACTCTGCAACTATTTGCGCGACAGCAGCGACCATGCCATCGAAAAGTACCAGAAAGCGCCCCGTCTGGCCCGTCGTAAAATCCAACCGTTCCAAAGTCGAACGAATCTGTGGAGCGACCTTATTTGAAGTGGAGAAGAATGCTATTTCCCACTTCCCAGCGCCTGCAGTTCCCGCGCGGCCAGGTCTCCTCGTAACGGCGCGTACCCGAGTGACTGGCACTGTTTCTGCCCGCTGGTCAGCATCCATCGAACCAACTCACGCAGCGCCTCCTGCTTCTTCGCATCTCTTCCCTCTGCAGGGATCAGCACCCATGTGAACGAGGCAATCGGATAGGTGTGTTTTCCGCTCGCGTTCGTGATCGACGTCTGAAATCCATTCCCGGCTGGCAAGCCAGCAGCTTTCCCGGCGGAGGTTATGCTGTCCAGATCCGCCTTCACATATTCGCCCGAGCCATTGCGCACTGCCCCAATGCTCAGTTCATGCTGCAGCGCGTAGATGAACTCAACATAGCCGATCGAGTTGGCCGTGTTGGCTACCATTCCCGCAACACCCTGGTTCCCTTCCGCACCGATTCCCACGGGCCAGGCCACCGTCGTACCTGTACCCACACCGGACTTCCACTCCTCGCTTACCTTGGACAAGTAATCTGCCCAAACGTACGTCGTGCCGCTTCCATCCGAGCGGTGTACCACAACAATCTTTTCATCTGGCAGCCGCACATGTCTGTTGATTGCGCGGATCTCGGGAGCATTCCACGAGCGGATCTTTCCGAGAAATATTCCCGCGAGTACTTCAGGAGTCAGGTTTAATCCATCCGGTGCTCCCTTCACGCTATAGATGGGAACGACCGCGCCCAGCACCGTTGCAAATTGAAGTAGCTTCCCTTCCTTCCCCTGGAGTTGCTCCGCGGAAAGCGGCATGTCCGACGCCCCAAAATCCAGTTCGCCCGCACGTATCCTGCGAATCCCTTCTCCAGAGCCGACTACGTCGTATCGCACCTGAACCTCAGGCCGTATCCGTTCAAAACCCTCGAACCATTTCTGGTAAATCGGCGCAGCAAACGTCGATCCGCCTCCCTGCAACCTTATTTGGGCCTCCGTGCCCTTGCCTGTTCCGCCCGAACCGGCAGCTGCGGTGGCGTTTTCCTCGGCTTCTCTTTGTCCGATCGCTTCCAACAGCGCGCTCGCCAACTGATCGCTAAGGTCATCGCTAATGCTTTTCCAACCAAGCGTCCTTGGCGTAACCAGGTAAGACCATAGCGTCTTTCCGCTCTTTCCATTCAATTCCGCCGAGGCATAACCCTGATAGATGGCCTGCTTGGCGGCCTTGGATCGAGGACTGGTTGAAAAATATCCGGTTGTCCAAATTACCGCCGAGCCATGTAGCAGCGCATCCGCCTGCGTGACATCCTGGACAATCTGAATTTTCCCGGACGCTTTTAGTTTCTGCTCCACGCGGTCGCGTACCGCCGTCGATCCTTTTCCGCTATCTGGCCAATCCACCACGATCCGTTTTACGTCTGATTTCTGCTCGGCCGACTGCCCGGATAACCGCTCGCGACTACCTCCGCAAATCAAGGGGACGCAGAGTGCCAGCCAAGCTAATTTTCGAATTAGTGGAGAGAAATCGCTCAATTGCCTCACGCCGTTCACCTGGAATCCTGCAGAGTATACAGGGCCGCATCGTTTTTCGCGTCCAATTGAAAAAAGAAACGTGAAATCGCGTCCAACTGCGTCCAAAACGCGGCACTTTATGGATTAAATTGAGGGTGGAAAGCCAGTAAAGCCAACTGCATCAACAGGATTTATGGAGCGGGCGATGGGAATCGAACCCACGTCCGAAGCTTGGGAAGTTCGCAAGCAACCCCTTCATGCGGCCAGAGATAGGCTAAAGGCATAATGCACGCGTGGTGCTATCCGGTCCCCCGGCACCATTGTAACAGCCTCGGCTCCTAGTACCCCCAGCCAATCCCACATTCCGGTGGCAATGTATGTTCTGAGCACTGGCGTCAGCGTGATCTTTCGCACGTGCTTCGCAATCTCCTCGCGGACCAACCGCCCATCGCCGGCCCACATGAACTGAAGATCCTTGGGCCTGCCTTGTACGAATCGTCTCGTATCCCTGAGCTCTAAGCTTACCGCCCGCGGCTCGGAGCTGGTGAGTTTTCGCGTGAGTTCGCTCTGCTCAGCTTCCAATTCGGTAAGCTTCGTGTGAACAGAATTGGAGACACCCATGTAAGCGATCGCTTCCGTGCAGTTGCGGATCTGCCGTTTGACTTCTTCGAGTCGCCGGCGCGCGGCTGTCGTTTCACCGCTTTGCCGGCGCAAGAGCTGCTCTTCGAAACGTCTGAACGTATATTCCACCACATCAGGATGTAGCACCTCCGCTTGGAGGCCTGTCAGCAGCTGCCTTTCGAGCGCGGTCCGCGAAACCAAGAGATTGTTTTTACACACGCGGTTACCGCGATAGGCGTGCATCGAACAGCCATAGCGGGAATCGTCGCGTTTCTTCGACTTGCCAGAAACAATCGTAATGCTCCCATTACAAATCGCGCATGCCAGCAGGCTGGTGAAGCGGTATGGCGATCCAGCCGCTCGGCCCCGAGCCATTCGGGGCACGCCCTCAACCCCGTAGAGTCTCTCCTTGATCTTCATGCGCTTGCGGACATCGCTCCACAATTCCGCGGAAAACAATGCGCTGCTTTGGGATCTTCGTAATTCGCCACTCGTGTTCTGGACGCGACTCGTAAATACGCTTCCCCGTGCTCGGCTACGCGTAGGCACGACGAAACTTCCCCCATCGGGACAGGATAGATTTCACTTGATCGATTAGGGCGTTGGTCGAGAGTTGACCCGCACTCGCGAACGCCCAACTGCCTTCCTTTGATCACTGGTTGTGAACAACATCATTTGTCTTTCCGCCGACGCCCGCGTATAACCATGCTCATGCTGCTGTGCCCTCTACTCTCCGCGCTTGCAACTCCGTCCTTCTCCTTGGCAGACCTGCGATCGCAAATGGCTGCGATCGTGGTCGGCTTGATCCTCCTAGTGGTCGGTATCAGCGCGGTGGCGCTCTTTTTCTTCCGGAGCGAGAGCCGCGATCTGACGTTGATCTATTTCAGTCTTTTCTCAATCCTCTATGCTCTACGGCTTCTTTTCCAGGTGCCGGTCGTTCGTTCTCTCTACGGTGTTTCCAATTCTCTCTGGGAACACGTCGATCTCTGGATTACCTTTATCCTTCTAATCCCTCTTCTGCTGTTTCTGCGCCAGATCCTCGGACCCCAGATCAAGACTTTCGTGAGAGTGTTTCTGATTGCGCAGGCGATTTTCGCAGCAGTGGCAATAACGGCGGACGCATTCGGCGTTTCCGAGAAGCTCAGATATTCTTTCAACAATTATGTTGTGCTTGTCATGTTCGGCGGTCTAGCCGTGAACCTTCTTGTTCTCCGGTTTCGCGGCCTGGGACGTCCATGGACCCGTGAACTGCGCGTCCTCACCACTGGTCTTCTGGTCTTTGGTGCATCTGTGCTCCACGGCAACCTCGTCAGCCTTGGTTTGTTGCGCGGACCCGACGTCGAAGCGCTCGGTTTCCTATTTTTCGTCGGCTGCCTTGGCTATGTGGCCTCCCACCGCACCTTCGCCAATGAGCATCGCCTGCTCGCCCTCAACAAAGAGCTTGAAATCGCGCGCCAGATCCAATCCTCGATTCTCCCTCGCGAAGTGCCCAGCATTGCTGGCCTGGAGATCGCTGCTCGCTATTTCCCCATGAGTGCTGTCGCCGGCGATTTCTACGATTTCCTCACGCTCGAAAGCAATCAGCTCGGCGTTCTCGTCGCCGACGTCACCGGGCACGGCGTTCCTGCCGCACTTATCGCTTCGATGCTGAAGGGCGCTTTTGCTGGCCAGAAAGCACACGCTCAGCATCCCGAACTTGTTCTTGTCGGTCTCAATGAGGCATTGTGCGGAAAATTCGAAGAGCACTTCGTCACAGCAGCCTACCTATACGCTGATCTCGGTGCGAAGATCGTCCGTTATGCGGGAGCGGGACACCCTCCGCTTCTGATCGGTAGTCGTTCAAACGGCGAGACGCGGTCCATCGAACAAAATGGGCTCTTCCTGGGGATGATTCCCGATGCTGGCTACTCATCGATCGAAATCCCGCTGCAACCAGGCGATCGCTACGTGCTTTACACCGATGGCCTGCTTGAATCCACAAACGCTAGGGCGGGAGAGTTTGGCCTTTCGCGTTGCAAGCAATTTCTGTCATCCCATTCTCGCCTTCCGGCGGCAGCACTTGCGGACGAGCTACTCAGTGAAATCGCCCGCTGGTCCGCACGCTCTTCAGGCCGCTTGCAGGAAGATGACATGACTCTCATCGTTGTTGACTGCCAAGGGCAATCCTGAACTCGCTACTGAATTGAGCAATCAAGTGCTTGCCGTCTGAACTGACCATTTTGTTGGCTGGCATTGGCTCCCACCAGTGTCCCAGCTTCCGCCACATTCTGCCCCTCGACGAAACCCGCCTCTAAGCAGCGGTGCACATTCTCCTCAGATACTTTGCGAAATACTCCAGACTGCCGGAATCGACCGTGACGATTCTTGGAAAACGTCGAATGGTTGGGAATTTCTTGGTCAAAACCGAGGCGCGTCAACCAACGTTAGGCCAGATGCATGCGCACCTCATCCATTAAACGCCGTTCGCTGGTGGTTCCATAGAGATAGCCAACCAACAGCAGTCGCAATAGAACTTCGAGATCGATTGAGGGGCGGACTGTAAGGCTGTAAAAGTCTTTTAGTTCTTCTCGCACGAAGCTGAAATCGACGTGACCGTCAATCATCCGCAGCAGATGATCGGAAGGAATCTGCTGTTCTAAACGGAAATAATAAAACAACGATTCAGTCCGGCTCTACTGACCCATCATCGGAGTTGTTCCTCCCTGCAGCGCCTAATGGCACGACAGGGGCCAGTCGCACCTAATGAAATCTGCTCGCAACCGAGTTTTTCAACAGACTCACATGATTGTGGGCAAGTATCGCGAACACTTCTAAGTAATGCACTACCACCAGACTTCCCACAACCCCGTTTGTGACCAACTTCCGAGTAGCGACTTCGTTCTTGCCGAACAATCGGACTCTGCTTCGCCCGCGCGTTTTGCGACTACTCACCCATGACGCGTTTAGCTAACTTTACTCGACGCGGACCTGAAATGCACTCTCCGGACCAGCCTCGATAGAGGGGTTGAGGTCGCCTTTAGTACGCACTAGGTGGCGGCGCGGCTTCAGGTTGGTGGGGACTTTGCCTTTGAGGCGTAAGCAAAAGAAAGGCCCTCCCCCCGGTCATCGGGGAGAGGGCCATTGTTGTAATCGGAACGTATCTCAGTCGTCGTCTGCTTCAGTTCTGGCTGGTGCCTTGGCCTTGAAGTCGCTCGGCCACCGTACTTTCTTCTCGCCGGGGAAGGGGACGCTATACCTGGTGGCATCGTACCAGTCATAGTGGCTGACGATATTGGCATCTTCGGAGTCGGGAATATGATATTTCCCGACGAAGAGCTCCGCCTTTTTCTTTTGCCAGGCAGCCTGCAAAGCCTTTGCCGCAGGGCTAACCGGCATAAGCGTAGGCACGGGGCTGGGGTTATTGATGCTGATATTCGTCGGGGCCACATATCCCTTAACGCCGTAAGTCAGCGGGACCCCGTTCGGCACGTGTATCCAAGGCAAGAAGTTGGCCGGCGGCGGGCAAACGACGAAGAGTGTCCTCATCGGCGAGGCTACCAGGTCAAACTGGTTCATGGGCTGCAGACCGAGAATCTGCTCGATCGTGCGGGTCAAGTTTACCTGGGTGTAGAAGGTGCTTTCTTCCGTTACCCCGGCTCCGGTTCCATCCTGGTTCACCTTCTGGTTGACATAAGGGCTGATGACATAGCCCGGGTTGCGGTGACCGTCCACGTGGTCTACGCCGTTCTGGGCATCATCTTCCTCGACGAAGATCACGGAGTCTTTCCAGACTGCGCTGTGGCTGATGATGTCAACAAAGCGGCCAAGGGCCAGGTCGTTATCCGCCTCCATTGCTGTTGCGTTCGGCGGCCCGCCGGTGTGGTCGGAGCTGATCCACATGAACTCCAATTGGGGCACTGTACCGTTCGCCACGTCTTTGGCGAAGTCTTGCTTCCACACGTCGACCCGGTACTGATCGGGAATGCCCAGATCGAACTGCGGATAGTTCGGGACCGTGTTTTTGATCAGGTTGGGGAGCGGGGAGACTGAGCCGATGGCGTTGTAGTACTGAAGCTGCGACTCGTTGCCACTCTCATATTCCAAGGTGTCGTTATAGAATTGCGTCCAGCTAGGTTCGCAACATATACGGTTCTCCTCCTTGAATTTTTCCTTGGATTTGTTCTTGGATTTTTCCCATCGGGGGCCTAGGCTCCTTGAGGTGTGTCGAGTCTAGTCGCGGAGCGTGAACGCCAGCATGACAAGCGCCTTACATTTTTGTCATCTTGCCGTGGCCATCGGCATGCGCAGCGTGACCCGAGTTCCATGTCCTGGCTGGCTCGAAATTTCAGCATTTCCGTTGTGAAGAACCATGATGCTCTGCACAATGGCCAATCCCAAGCCAGTGCCACCCGAGGCTTGAGATCGAGACTGATCGACGCGGAAAAATCGATCGAAGACTCTCGGTAGGGCTTCCGGTGGAATGCCGACACCTGTGTCGGACACTTCGATGAGAACGGAGTCCGTTTCGGTGTTGGCTCGCAGCACTACCGATCCGCCCGGCGGAGTGTGCGCAACCGCGTTTGCCACCAGGTTGCCCACCGCTCGCTGAAGCAGCATGCGGTCCAGTTCCGCGATTACCGGCTTGTCGCCATTCGCTGTAGTCAAGGAGATTCCGCCCTCCTCCGCCGCGCCCTCATAGTATTCCCGCACACTACTCAGCAACTCGCCTACGTCCACACGCGCCCAATGCAAATGTCCCAATGGACTCTCGGCGCGAGCCAGAAACAGAAGATCACTGATGAGGTTCGAGAGGCGCACGGTCTCTTCCAAACAAGAACCGAGCACATCGCGGTACTCCTCCACGCTTCGCGCCCGTGCCAAGGCCACTTCCGCCTCACCCCGGATGTTATTCACGGGTGTACGCAAGTCGTGCGCAATATCGGCGGAAAATCGGGAAATCCGCTCGAACGATTCTTCCAAACGATCCAACATCTGATTGAAGGTGCCGGCCAGTGATGCGAGTTCGGTTGGATATCCTTCCGGCAGGATGCGTTCGCGAAGATTGGTGGAGCTGATGTGCTGGGCCGTCGTGGCGATTTCTTGCACGGGTCGAATCCCCTGGCGCGCAATTTGGTAACCGACCAAAGGAAAAATCACGAGCGACCCCGCCAGGATTGTCCAGAACCAACGGCGATAGCGCGCCAGTAGTGCTTCCTTCTGCGAAACGTCAATCGCAATTTGAATGGTGTCGGTTTGCGTAGGTGGCGAGCCCACCGGTACAGCCGCCGTCGTGACTCGAAAAACGCGCCCGTTTTTCCCCGTCATGGGAAAAGCGCGTTTCGATTGCGTTTGTGCGTCACTGGCAAATTGTTGTAGGTCCAAAAGCTCTGTCATCCCGGGAGTCATCATGAGCGGAGTCTTCTGGTCGTCCAATAAGCGAATATAGAACTGTTCGTATTGGCGTGCTGCCGATTCCAATTCGACTTCTTCTCTCAGGTTGTCCCAATCATTTGGCCGATCTCTCAGCATCGTGCGAAGCACGTTCACTTTGTCAGACAGGAATAAATCGGTGCTCTTCTCCAGCTCCGCGACCAAAACCAGATAAAGACTTGCGGTGGCAATAATCACCATCACCAGTCCGGCCAGCGCGTAACCCGCCGTCAAGCGAAATGCCAGCGTTCCCGGCCAGGATGAGAGTCGCGCCAGCCTATAGCTCAGATTCCATGACATAACCGGCACCCCGAACGGTCCGGATCAGTTTCAGGGCGAAAGGTTCGTCCACTTTGGCGCGCAACCGGCGAACGTTTACGTCCACAACGTTGGTATCGCTGTCGAAATTCATCTCCCAGACTGCTTCTGCGATTAGCGTTCGCGAGAGCACTTCACCCGCACGCCTGGCGAGCAGCGTCAACAGGAGAAACTCCTTCGAAGTGAGTTCCAGCCGTTGCCCGGCTCGCGTGACACGTTGGCGCAACAAGTCGATTTCCAGGTCGGCCATTCGAATTGTTTCCGGCTGGCGGCCCGGTCCACGACGCAGAAGGGACCGCACTCGTGCCAGCAATTCTGAAAAAGCAAATGGCTTCACGACATAATCATCGGCTCCCAACTCAAAACCGCGCACGCGCTCGTGCACGGCATCGCGCGCCGTTAACAAGAGAACCAGCGACCGCCGACCGGCCTGGCGCAGACGGCTGAGAACTTGCCAGCCATCTAAGCCAGGAAGCATCACGTCCAGGACGATCAAGTCGAAGTCCAGTTCCCGGGCTAAGTGCAGCCCTTCCAAACCGTCATCTGCTACGTCGACGACAAAGCCCGCCTCTTCCAGTCCCTTCTTCAGGAACTTAGCGGTTTTAACCTCGTCCTCAACTATCAGAATCTTCATACCCAAATCGTTTCCGCCGATGAAGGCGCAAGTCGCCGCCCCATTCTGGCGCGTTGACGATTCTCCTTCGGAATCATTTTGCTTATCGAAGCTAATCGAATGAGGAACTTTGCGGGCAAAGCGAACACAGAAAACTTGTCGGTCTGCCTGCAACATCCCTATGTCCGCACGTACATCGGGAGCGAGGATGCACTCCACTACTTAGCTCCGTTATGTTAATTCCATGTCACAAGCGCGTAAATGCTTTGAAACTTGAAAGAGAGAGTGGAGAGGAAAATTCGCAACGTACTGAGAGTACTGAGGGTTGCAGGACGGTACGCCATTGTGTTTCAGAGAATTCACTGAGGGCTAACACAGTCGTAGCTCAGAAATGATTTCATTTTTGTAATCGTTATGCGCCGCGCCAAGGTCGCTCCCCGGCACATCCGACGTCAGCCCTGCGGTTGTATGTCTGACATGCATTTTTAGCCTTCTGGAGGCTCCACATGTCTCCATCAAGTCGATACTTTGCCGCTATGTTTTTTCTTTTCGCGAGCCTCAATGGAATTTCACTACGTGGGCAAAATGTGGTCCTAAGTGGGTCGCTCAGCGGCCGGGTTACGGACCAGCAAGGTGCCGTGGTCCCAGGCGCATCGGTTGTCGCGCGAAACCTTGATAATGGCGTGGAGGCCGCGACCGAGACCACTCACTCTGGTCTCTACCGGTTCAGCGTGCTGTTGCCGGGCTCCTATTCGATCGCGGTAAGTCTTAAAGGCTTTCTCTCGGTGCACGGAGTGGCGCAGGTTCAAATCGGAAACACCACCTCAATGAATTTCGAACTACGAGTCGGCTCCGGCGGAGATTCGGTCACAGTAGTAGGAACGACTCCGACGCTTCGACCGACGGAATCGTCCACGAGCACCGTGATGGAACGGTCCTTTATCAATATGTTGCCACTGAACGGCCGGAAGTACACGGACTTTACGCAGTTGGCCCCGAATACCAGCCCCGACGGCGATACCGGCCTGGTGAGTATTGCGGGACAGCAGGGCGGCGAGGATTCAGGCTATGCCAACGGAAATGGCTCCACGTCTTTCACCGTGGACGGTACAAATGCCACCAGCAACTACTTCGGCGACATTTTAGGTCGCTATCGCATTCCATATCTCTACGGCGAAAACTCCATCCAAGAATTTCAAGTAGCGGTTAGCCCGTATTCTTCCGTCTATGGTGGTGGCGCAGGGTTCGTCAACACCGTGACCCGATCCGGGACCAACGCTTTCCACGGAGATCTGTTTTATTTCAATCGAAACTCCGCTTTCGAAGCCAACGACGCCATCTCCAAGGCCAATGGCTTCCCAAAACCGCAAGATAACTTGCAACAATTTGGCGGAAGCGTGGGTGGCCCGATTCTTCACGACCGGTTGTGGTTTTTCGTCGATTACGAACAGCAACTGGAGAACGATCCTATTTCCGTGATCAACCCGGTGTTGCAAGCGACTCCGCAGAACGAAGCCGAATTTCTCAATGCTAACTTTGGAATCCCAGTTGGGACCGTTCTCCCTGCCCCAAACGGACCTCTGCCCCTGCCCAGAAGCCTAACCGTCGCTGAAGTTGAGGCTGATCCGACCAATCCTATCTATCAGCAGCAAGTCTCCAACGCCGTAAACGCGCTAAATTCAAATCTTGGCCTAAAACCTAGGGAGCGGAACGACTATGAAGTTATGACTCGGCTGGATTTCCGGGCCACCTCTCGGGACAGTTTGTTCCTCACGTTCAATTTGAACTGGTTCAACTCGCCCGGAGGGGTCATCACCGATCCGACCGTCGGCAATTACGGGATCCAAACACTGGCCAACGCGTATGTGCATGACTTCCAGACCAGCGTGGGATGGACGCACTCCTTCTCCGCCAAACTTCTCAATGAATTCCATTTCGGCTCTTCAGATGACAACCAGATCTCGACCCCCACTAGCCTCGCTGCAAACACGCCTACGATCATCTTGGATAGTCCAGCCGCCTTCACTCTTGGCAACGCGCCATTCTCAATTGGAAGAGTATTTGAAAGACAGTGGTCGCTCGCTGATCGAGTCGACTATGTGATTGGAAAGCACACGCTGCAATTCGGAGTCGACTGGAATCGTGCCTGGGACTCGGATAACAACGATGGTGGAGCAGACCCGAACGCTGCCGTGGATTTAGGTTCATTTCTCGGCAGCTACGAGTTTTCGAACCTGCAGTCGTTCGCACTCGGTCAATACAACATCTTCAGCCAGACTTCGGGAAATCCCACTTTCTCATTCGCTGTGCCGTATTACGGATTCTACTTGCAGGACACCTACCGGGTTTTGCCGCAGTTGACCCTTGAAATGGGCTTGCGTGAGGATTTCCAGGTGTATCCGCAGCCAAAAGAAAATCCGGAGTTCCCGCTAACTGGCCAATATCCGAACCAATTTCAGCGGTGGGCTCCGCGCCTGGGATTTGCCTGGCAACCTATTTCCAAGACGGTCGTCCGCGGAGGATTCGGAGAGTTCTTCAGCAACATGAACGGCCTGAACTACCGCAACGCCGTGGTTTCGAATGGGCTCGCTTCACAACAGACTTCGGTCAGCATCAACTATGGGGTTGGATCGCCGAACCAACAACTCCCATTGTTCCCGAACATCCTGCCCAGTGATTCTTCCGTTTTCTCGGCTTCGGAGGATATTTCTTTGGTTTCTCCGCAGTTTAGAGTGCCCCATGCCTTGGAAGCAAGTTTGCAAGTGGAGCGAGAAATTTTCCCAAACACCACACTCAGCGTTGGCACGATATGGACTCGCGGCGTGCATTTGTTGTCTGGCAGCGCCGATGACTTGAACCTGAATCCTTTGCACGGCACGACGACGTACATCGTGTGTCCCCCTGCTACTACGACCGTACCGTGTACTGGAAAAACGATCACACTTCCCAACATGGACAATGGTCTCCTGACTGAGGGCTTCATCAACCCCAATTTGGGGCAGATCAATGAACTCATTAGTCCCGGACAGACTGAATACAATTCCCTGTTCGTGCAGTTGCAGCGCCGCATGACGAAAGGCCTGCTGTTGCAATTCTCGTATACGTTGGCAAAAAGCTCGATGCATAATGGCATGGATTTCAACAATCAGTTCGACTTTAGCAACACCACTGGTCCTTCCTTGTTGGACCAGAGGAACAACATCTCCTTCGCGGCCGTCTATGAGCCCAACTTGGACCGGCTGACCACTTCACAAATAGGTCATGCATTCCTTTCCGGCTGGACGCTCAGCACCGTCATGAAGTTCTCCTCTGGCCGTCCCTATGCAGCCTTGTTAGCTCCCGCGTGCACCAGTTCTACTTTCTCGTTCAGCAATTGCGATGGTTCCAATGATAATCTGAATGACACTGCGTTTAACCAAGACACCGCGAATACCGCGGCAGGTATCAATGGTGCTGGCCCCACGCCGGGAATCGGCCTGAATTCTTTCTCTGGGCCGTGGCCGGAAAGGATCGACTTGAAGTTGGCCCGGAGTTTTTCCATCAAGGAACGCAAACAGCTGACTGTTCAAGCCGAAGTATTCAATCTCTTCAATCACTCCAACTTTTATGTGCAGAACGGCGACGGAATCAACCAACTCCAGTACAACCCCATTGGGACCAACTGTGGCGACGGACAAAGTCTCAACCAGACTTGTTATTTAATGCCTAACTCAGGCGCTGGGAATTTCCGCACCTACCAGGAAATCAGTCCTTACGGTCTTCCGCGCGCATTCCAATTTTCATTGCGTTTCGCGTTCTAGGACCTCTTTTCCACAAATGTGAATCCGTGCACCGTGTTTTCACAAACGAGTCATCTGAATTTAGTTCAGTCTGCGTGTTGGGAATCAGAGAATTAGCGGATTTCACGGAGGACTCCTGTGCGTTTTCCCCGAATCGCAGGCTCGTCAATCCTGTTCCTGGCCTTCGCCGTTCTCAGCGTGGTATCTGCGCGCTCCACCCACGCTCAATCTCAGGGCCAACTTCTGCCTACTGGTATGTTAGAACGCTCTCCTAATGCTCCGCCGGCCTTTTGCGGGCGCCGAACACAACGATGGAGCCATACGCATGGGAAGAAAAGCCCTCGAAACCTGCTTCGACCACATAGCGCTCGAGATCTGCGACGCTGTGAATGTGACCTCCGCCTTTCTCCGCGCTGTCCCGTATCGATTTGTACCTGATGAGGCCCGAATTGATGAAGGCAAAACACATCACCGCCAGCGGCGCTCCAACTCTCATGGTGCGGTTGATCTCGCGCAAAGCGAGGACAGTGTCGGAGAAGTGGTTTAGCGATCCTGCACAGATAGCGGCGTCGAACAGACCAACCCGAAATGGCAGCGCCTCAACCATAGCACGGGCGAAGTGAATGTTGGGAATACGCCCCGTTTCGACATAATGAGCGCCCCGCCGCAGCATGCTCATGCAGATATCAACGCCAAGAACAGTCTTTGAAGCAGAAGCAATGCGGCGGCCGTAAGTTCCCGGGCCGCAGGCCGCGTCCAGTATGACCCCATCACGCGATCCCATAATGTCCGAGACGTCATGCGCCAGCTGTTTTAAGGACGTGCTGTGCCATCCGCCATACAGATTGCACACGGCCGGATACACCCAGGCTTCGTAGACGGATGCCATAAGGTCAAGCAGGGGGCGAGAGTCCTTCCTTCCGACGACGCGCAGGGATCGGTTCCTGCTCTGTTCGAGGTTGACCACGATGAAGTCGGGAATCCCGCTCACGATGGGGTAGATCCTCGCACAGACACGGCAGGAAAGCCCGTTGTGCACCGGTTCCAGATCCTGCTTGCATATGGGGCACGCGTAGAAACCGCAGGATTGCCGGATCGATTCGTCTTCTGCCTGGAGAACGGTTGACTCAATGCTGAATGATTCCGATGCCATGAGGGGACTCCTGGTCGATTCCGCGGAAGGCCGGCATCGGGTGAAGGGAGGGGCTCTTCGGGGAACGACATGCGCCCCTTAGCACAAGCGTGCGATGAATGCACTGACCTCTGGCACACCGCAGGAATCTACGGGGCTTTTGCAAAGGCAGACCGGAGGAATGTGAGGCGGAGTAGGCGGCGCTCCGCCCGACGAACTAGGCAGTCGCTGTTTTGGCCGTGCCGTGGTCTTCGACATGCGCTTTCGCGCCTTCCGCGGCATGGTGCATCGCGTATTCATGGTGGCCTCGGGCGAGGTGTGCATGATGCGTCGCGGTCTCGTGTTTTTCCGCTTCATGATGCTTTGTGGCTTCCTTATGGTGTCGTGCCGCGCGTTCATGATGGTCTGCTGCCTTGCGGTGATGTTCTATTGCTTTTGTTGACATAAATTTCTCCTACTGATTGCTGACAATTACTGAGGATATTCGCAACTCTTCTGGGCTAGAGTTTCCTATCGGACTGATGGGCGGAGTTTTCGATGTACACCTTGCACTGTCGCACCGCAACGCCCGCGCCCCAATCGGCTAAAACTCATACGGTGATAGTGAGCGAGTTAGTGAGATTCGAGGATTAATGCCTAACTTTTACTACGAATTTAGAGAGCGCTTGAAGAGAATCGGTAAGGTCTAAGTTCGAACCAGGAAAAGAATCCGCAAAGTTCCCGGGTTACGAAATCGTGTACTGGATTCAACTCGGTTAGCGTTTCGGATCCAGCGGACGCCTAAAGTTCCACGGCTCATTATTGACTTTTCGACTGATTCCACATCGGGCTATGTGAGCGGAATATCTTTATGACCTTTCACTTGGATGATGCAGCTCTCGCTCGAAATGGCTTGTTCAAAGAATCGTCCGGCTTTGAGTTTGACTGAGACGAATTGGTAGCCCAATTCCATTTCGTTCGTTCTTTTCAGATGTTTGGCGCTCTCGGCGGGAATAGGAACCAATCGTTTCATCTGGTTACCCTCTATAAGGTCGGACTGTCAAAGACGATGCTGGACCGGAATTGTGAATATTGCATTAACGGAATCTCCAGTATGGCGTTTTGAACCGCAAGAGAAGAAACTTGCTGACGAGAACGCCGTGCGACCTTTATTTCTGTTCATAATTTCTCTGCTAATGTTCTTGGGATGCAGCAAACACATTTCGTCGTCGCAGACAATCACTTCAACTACGGACGAAGATGGCAAAATGCATCCAGTTCAAATGCAATTATCGAGACCTGCTAACGTTACGTGCCTAGCGTGGCTGACGGCTGTTTAGTCGCCGACCCGAACGGGCGCCGGGCTTAATGGGTCGGCGCTGGACTAGCTCGAGGTCAACTCGCAGAAGGCTCCTGTCGGCGCAAAATGAGTTTAGGTCTGGTTTATGTCCCCTTTTGTCTTCATTTATGTCCGGTTTATTGACTCGGTGTCTCATTACACCTAAGATGAGCATCTTGTGACGGATGCCTCCTCGCTCATCGGCCTGACCTTTTCGCACTACCGCATATTGGAAAAACTCGGCGGTGGCGGTATGGGCGTTGTCTACAAGGCCGAAGACACCGAACTCGGCCGCTTTGTCGCCCTTAAATTCCTCCCTGAAGATCTCAATCGCGACCCGCAGACCCTCGAACGCTTTCGTCGTGAAGCCCGCGCCGCCTCCGCGCTCAACCACCCCAACATCTGCACCGTCTACGAAATTGGGGAACATGACGGTAGACGCTACATCGCCATGGAATTTCTCGACGGCATCACGCTCAAGCACCTCGTCTCCGGCCAGCCCGTGGAGATGGAGCGACTGCTCATCTACGCCATCGAAATCGCCGACGGCCTCGACGCCGCCCATTCCGAAAGCATTGTCCATCGTGACGTCAAGCCCGCCAACATTTTCATCACTAAGCGCGAACACGCCAAGATTCTCGACTTCGGTCTCGCCAAAGTTTCCAGCGCCTTGCGCTCGAGCAGCCACACTAACACCATGGACACGCTGGGGCTCGACACCAGCCAACTCACCAGCCCCGGCACGTCTCTCGGCACAGTCGCTTACATGTCTCCTGAACAGGTACGCGGCAAAGAACTAGACGCGCGCACTGATCTCTATTCCTTCGGTGTTGTACTCTACGAGATGTCCACCGGGCAGCTCCCCTTTCGCGGCGACACTTCCGGAATCATCTTTGACGCCATCATGAACCGTGCGCCGGTTTCTCCCGTGCGCCTCAATCCCGAAGTCCCAGAAAAGCTCGAGGAAATTCTTCAAAAAGCTCTCGATAAGGACCGCAACCTCCGCTACCAAACCGCGGCGGAAATGCGCACCGACCTCAAACGCCTCAAGCGGCACTTGGATTCTGGCTCCAACCCCAGCGCCTTCACCGGCATCCCCGCCGTCGACGATCCTCAAGCCCCACCTTCCGGCTCCGTGCGCGCGCACGGTTCCTCTGGCTCAGTCCGCGCAACCCCCGTTTCCTCAGGTTCTATTCCCACGCCTGCGCCTTCCTCTGGTTCGGTTCCGGCAGTCTCTTCCGCCATTGCGATCCCCGCCGCGGTTGGTGCATCGGGCAGCACGCCATCGGCAGTTCCACCGCCAAGACCTCCCTTTCTCTTTCGCAAGTTTCTTCCCTGGCTCGCGGGAATTTTTCTGATCGCGGCTATCGCCCTCGCAGGAATTTTCTATTCCCCGCGCCACGCGCGTGCACTCACTGACAAAGACACTGTCGTCCTCGCCGATTTCGTCAACACCACCGGCGATCCCGTCTTCGATGGAACACTCAAGCAAGCCCTGGCCTTCCAACTCGAGCAATCACCGTATCTAAATTTGCTCTCCGAATCCAAGAAGCAGACGACCCTGAAACTCATGGGTCACAAGCCGGACGAGCGCATCACCAAAGATATTGCCCGCGAAATTTCTCAGCGCACCAACGCAAAGGCCATCATCTCCGGCTCCATCGCCAGCCTGGGAAGCAATTATGTCATCACACTCGAAGCCAACAACGCACAGACAGGCGACTCTATCGCCCACCAACAAGTCGAAGCCGCTGGTAAAGAACAAGTTCTGAAGTCACTCGACAAAGCCGCCACCGATCTCCGACAGAAACTCGGCGAATCCCTCGCCAGTATTCAGCAATACACCACGCCGCTCGAACAGGCCACCACCTCTTCCCTCGAAGCCCTCAAAGAATATAGCGCTGGTCTAGCTCTGCATAATCGTCTCGACGAGGAAGGCGCCATTCCTCATTTGAAGCGTGCTGTTGAACTCGATCCCAACTTTGCCAGCGCCTATGCCGTTCTCGGAGTCGCCTCAGGCAATATCGGAAACTCAACTGAAGCAAACAAGGACGTGGCCATGTCCTATGAGCTGCGCGATCGCGCCAGCGAACACGAAAGACTTTACATCGAAGGCCACTATTACGACATACTGAAAGGCGATTACGAAAAAGCCAACGAAAACTATAAAAAGTGGCATGAAACCTACCCTCGCGAGAATCGTCCCATCGCCAATCTTGCCCTTGGCTATCAGATACTCGGCGATCCGGAAAAGGCATTAGCGACCGCGACGGAAGACTTGAAAGTAGATCCGACCGATTCCTTCGGCTTCTACCACCAGATGTGCGCGTACATGTACTTGAGCCGCTTCGAAGAGGCAAAGGCTGTGGCGCAGAGCGCCATTTCTCAAAGGACAGCGAGTCCCAGCGTCTATGCCAATCTTTACATGATTGCCCTCCTGGAGAACGACCAGGCCGCCCTCCAACGCGCCTCCGCTGCTGTGGCGGGCAGCGACATGGAGCCAGCAACCCTGGCAATTACAGCCGAGTATCAGGATGCGATGGGCCAGGTTAAACTCGCACGAGAAACGATGCGAAAGGCTGGGGAATCAGCGAAGCAGCATGGCCAAAACGAATTTGCCGCCAATCAATTGGCACAGCAATCCCTTCGCGACGCGATCCATGGATTTACGGATCGCGCTCGCAAAGAGGCCGCCGCAGCGCTCGCCTTTCCACTCAATCGTCACGAACGAGGCGCCGTCGCCGCCACGTTCGCTCGGATCGGCGACGCTGCTGAGTCGCGAAAAATCATCGAGGCCGTGATGAAAGAATTTCCTGATGACAGTATGCTCAAATACAAGATTGTTCCGACTATCGAGGCCATCAATCTGATTCACCAGAACAATCCGAGCGAAGCCATCGCCGTTTTAGAGACTCCCCAAAAGTACGAATTGGGGGCACGCTACGCTGAATTTGGTGTGATCTACACCCGCGGTAGCGCTTACCTGCAACTTCACGATAGCGTAAATGCTGCCGCCGAATTTCAGAAAATTATCGATCACCGCGGCATCGACATCGTTAGCGCCCTCTATCCCATGGCGCAACTCAACCTCGGTCGCGCCTTCGCTCTCCAGGGCAACAACGCCAAAGCCCGCACGGCCTACCAGGACTTCTTCGCCATGTGGAAAGACGCCGACCCTGATATTCCAATTTTGATTGCTGCCAAGGCGGAGTACGCGAAGTTGAAATAACTAACTGAGTTGCTCTTGGGAGGCTGGCAGGTTTGGCGAAGTCGCCTCATCGGACATGCAAAGTTCTGGGACTCCGGTAAGCGCCGCGATTATCAGGCATCTCGGAATCGCCGAAAATCGGCCTGCGTGGGAAACTTTTGGAAACGTACGGGGGCCCTGATTTCTATGCGCCTTACATGGATTGCAACATTTGTGATCACCATCCTTCTTTTCGCCTCAGCATCAGCCACTGGACAAGAGCCTATCAAGCTGAGCCCAGCTTTCACCGCGGACAGAAACCTTGCTCCGGGCGAGGAGCACGTTTACATCGTGTCACTGGACGACGGAGCTGCCATCCTCGGTGAGGCTGACCAGCATGGGGTGGATCTCGTCATCGACGAATTTGGCCCGGATGGAAAGTTGATCCGCAGAGTCGATAGTCCCAATGGCACGGAAGGGCCCGAACCGATTGACCTGACGGCATTTACGACGGGTCAGTACAAGCTGGTCATCCACACCCTTGACCCAGCGGCAACGCCCGGCAGATATGTGATGAAGATTGAACGCGTGATCACAGCCGAGGAGAATGGGCTGCGCATTGCAGAGCAGAATTATCCGCCTTTGCTTCAAATCCTATGGAAAGAATATGTCAAAGATCCGAACGCCATGGATCGATTTCTTGCGAATCGAAAAGGAAAGGGTCCGATCATCGAGGAAGTGAAAGACGACAGCAACAACGTGAACGTCACATACCTGTACTATGGGAATGACCACACTGAGAAAGCGGAAGTTTTCGGCAGCACCCGTTCGGGCGTGGGCGGTACTCCCATGCAGCGCTTCCTGCGCACCCCTCTATTTTTTGCTACCGAGACCGTTCCAAAAGACGCGAGATTTCGTTACGGGTTTATGGTAACGGAGACCCGTTTCGCGGGTCCGAAAGGGACCATCGAAATCTCCGAAGAACACGAAGAGATTGACGCCCTTAACCCGGATAACTTTGGCGGGCTTGCGGTTTTGACCCTGCCCTCCGCTCCTCCGCAGCTTTACGTTACTGCCAGCAATTCTGTACCGCATGGAAAGTTGACGCCCATCAGTCTCAAGAGCACAAGATTGAACGAAGTACGAACGCTGACCCTGTTCACTCCGGCTGGTTATGACTCTACCTCCGCTGCAGATTTACTGATCGTCTTCGATGGAGGTACCTACGACGGAAGCGCCGCCAGTTTAATACCCACCCCCACCATCTTGGACAACTTGATTGCGGCAAAACAAATCGGCCCGACCGTTGCGGTCTTTGTTAACGACTTGGGCCAACGCAACCGTGACCTGGGCGGCTACACCCCATTCGCAGATTTTCTCGCATTGGAGTTAATTCCCTGGGTTCGCGCAAATTACCGAATCAAAGACGGCCCCGGCCATGTTGTCCTGGCAGGGTCAAGCCGCGGCGGACTCGCGGCCAGTCACTGCGCCTTTGTTCACTCCGATGTCGTTGGCAACGTTCTTTCGCAGTCAGGCGCTTTTTTCGTCAGAGACGACGGTCCCCATCCTCCACCGTGGCCCATCACAAAGGATACTGGCGACCTCATTCTGTCCATTCGAGACAGCGCCCCCGTACCGGTCAAGTTTTACATGGAAGTTGGTCGCTTCGATTCGCTGTTGCAGATCAACCGAGAACTACGGGACGTGCTTCTGCTAAAGGGTTACGCGGTGACCTATCATGAATTCGACGGTGGACACGATTACCTTTGGTGGCGCGGTTCGTTTGCCGAAGGCCTCACCTCGCTGATCGGCCAGAATAGCCATTGATACGCCTGTCCAAAACTGCGCTTACCCACACAGGCAACCAGTTTCCGCTTCCTCGAAATCACGTGCAAACAACAAGGTTATCGTTTACTTCAAGCGTGAGTGCCAGGTAAGCCTACCGGACATCCGGTTCCGGGTACCTGGCTTCCTCGGTCGAAAGCCCTTGCCCGCAATTCCGCAAAGTCGCTCCCCTCCCTTTCCTCCATTGTTTTCATCCCGTGCCCACTGAGAGGAGAAGTTGAGCCCAGAGGGTTATGCTGGCACCTGGATGGCAAAGGGGATGTGGCCCTCCGTTTGTGCCGTGCCCCCGGCATCAGTTCAAGCTCTATCACCTCAGAAACTCCAATTTTCCTTCCCGAGGGTAGGGAACAAAATCATTCCTGAGCCGTCCACAAATGCGTTCGTAGGTGTTACTTTTGACAATTCCCTTGGCCGCCGGGCGCGCGTACCTTACAGTGCGCTGGGTTCCTAGGGAGAGACTTGGCCGCTTTGGAACAGCAAGGAAGCAGACTTTGCCCGGAGTAACCACCTTGAAAAAGATAGCCGTATCGCTTGTCGTCTTGCTGGCTGGCCTGACGCTCTTCGGAGCTGGATCGCCACGATTGGAGGTGAGTTGGAAGAATCCAGACTATAAAGGTGGAAATTTCAAGAATATTCTGGTACTCGCCCTTAACGGAAAAGCCGTAAACCGGGCGGAATTCGAGGACGATCTGGTGGCGGCCATTGCTCGGCCGGGCCAGAAAGCCGCGCCGAGTTACGAGTACATGCCCCGGCCGGATGTAACGCCCATCGACATGAACGATCTGCGAGAACTCGTACGGGAACAGAAGTTCGATGCGATCGTGGTCGCGCGATTGACGAAATCCGACAAAAAGACCACGTATGTTCCCGGTGAAGCCTACACGCCGTTTCCCTACTACGGAACGTTCTACGGCTATTACGGCGCTGTGTCCCCGATCGTCTATGCGCCCGGGTATATGGAAACCGAGAAGGAAGCGCAAGTGGAAGTGAACTTTTACGCTACCGCAAAGCCTGATGGAGAACTGGTGTGGACGGGAACGACCAATACGTTTGATGGCGGTTCGGCCATGAAAGCGATTAAGAAGCTGGTCAACGTCGTTGCAAAAGAACTAGAGAAGGTCGATATCATCGAGCGACAATCGAAATAGGCATCCCCTGAGTAATACCAGAGAGGTACATTCCGATGCGACTCCGTTGCACAAAAATAGGGTGGGCGCTTGCGGCGCTCTTGATCGTAATGGCAGTGGCTGTCCTGGCGCAGCAGCCCAATTCGCTGATTGTCAGCGGACAGCAAGGACAAATCCCTGTGATCCAGGTGCAGGGCCACAATTACGTTGAGGTGGAAGGGTTAGCACGGATCGTCCAAGGGTCAATCAAGTTCAACGGTAACCAAATCGTACTGACTCTTCCCGGCACTGCTGGAACCGAGACCGCCAGTACAGCTCCCGCGCCTGGCTTCTCAAACGAATTCAAAACGGCGGGCATCGAGGCAATGGCAGAGATTCGGGAGTGGCACACGGCGTTGCGCACAGCGATCGAACGCGGCGTACCCCTCAACGAGGGGTGGCTAGGCCCTTACCGGGCGCAGGCGCAGCAGGCCGTACGGCTGGCGTCGGTGGCCATCAGGACGGATTCGGACAAGAGTGTCTATCCGTTTGTGGTCAGCGTGTTCAATAACATGAACACTCTTTCCTCTAAGTATCTTCAGATGACCAAGGACATGACGTACATCGACCCGAATTCGCTGCAATCGGACGCGGTGGATCAGAAGATTGTGACCTGTACGCACTCGCTGGCCTCCATGGCCAGCGCCAATCAGTTCGTTGATGACGGATCCTGCCAGTAGCCAAAGCGCTTCAAGGAATGTACGTGGGGGAAGGCGGACCAGAACTCGTGTCCCTGAACATCCCGTTTTTCTCGAGCGTTCCCGGCGGATTCTTATTTCGGCCAGCCAATCCAGGAATATTGCCAAGCGATGGAAACGTTCTGGAAATTCCCACCATAGTTGATGTAGGCCCCATTGTTATAACTGATCTTCAGAGATTGGTGTTTGGTAATCGGGATGGAGGCTGTCGCGCCAATCCTGGAGTTCTGCTGATTCGTTTTGGGATTGGAGACACCGTTCAAGCTGGTCTCGCCGCCACGCCAGAAATTTGCGTCCAGGGATAGCCAAAGGCGTGGCTTGATGTCGTAACTGAGATGCCCTTCCATCGCTGCTACTGGACTCTCTGACTGAGTCTGTGTTCCAGGGAAAAACTGGTTGTGCGAAAAAAATTCAGGATTGGTGGTGTAGAACCACGCTGAACCGTAGGCATCCAGCACCCAGTGTCCCCATCGTTGCGAGTAGCCAACCTCCGGTTTGAAAGCCCAGCGATTATTCCCCCAATTAATCAGCTTCGTCGGGTCGTATTGACCTGTCGGAGCGACGATTTTGAGGCTTGCCCCAATCAACATTTTCTGCTGCCATTTATGGAATTCATCGATCGGCATCGCCGGTCCACCTTTAAGATTGACCGAGAATCGATACATGGAATCCAGCAATCCTGAGCGATAGAGATGTCCTTCGGCACCCTCAACTTTTCCTTGAAGATTGCCTACGCCATAGGGCAGAGAGGCTAGCACGTTCGCGGAACGCCCGAAGAAATTCAGGGAGTGGTAATAGGTGAGGTTGGGGATATTTATTTTCCCGGTTGCCCCCGTGACGGGCAGAGCACCATCAAACAGTAAGCTCCCGGAATAATACGAATACGTAACTGTAATCGCATTTGAGCTCACCGCCGTAATAACATACGCACGGGGGGCCAGGTCCTGCCCCGCGGCTATCCTTAGCGAGCAGAACAAAAGAACCGCTGCAACCGCGAATTTTCTACGCATAGGCATGAACGGAAACATCACTCCGGGGCCAAAACCGCTAACATAACAATACTCCCCTCAGCCTCTACGACCAGTAATTGTCAAAACTGCCAGTGGGGCAATGTTCCTATCCAGGCGAAAACTCCAGTTCAAATCCTGCTGGTCGCTCTTTCTGATAGTCGAATAGGCCCATGCCAAACCACCGACGGGAAATGTGGCGAGAGCAATCGGAATCCAAGGTATAGCGGAAGTTATTGGGAGCGTTGGACCGGCTGCTGAATTGTGAGCTTGTCGAGGCGGTTATCGCATTTTGGAGCCTGGACAGCGTGCCGCGGCGGAAAAGGTCAAGGTTGTTCGGTTTGTACCGCTCGAGTAGCTGAGCCCAAAATCCGCATCTCCCTTCAGCTGGTTCCCAACGGATTCCTCCGCCTGTTGGATTTCGATGACCTGCGCTGGGTGAACGACCGTCCCGCCGGAAGCGGATTTCAAAATAAATTCTCCCTGGTTACCTGGATCTCCAACTGAGCGCTCCTTGGGGCCAGTGATTCCGAGGTCGCTGGTCAGGTTGATAAGGAACGAATCGTTTGTTTGCAAAGAGGCAATTTCGTTCCCCTGGAGTTCCACGGAGACATTCATGGATTTAAAGGAAAGCAACCCATGATTGAGCTGTTTGATTTCACTGGTCAGGGGATCTCCGTTCTTCATGACGACCAGCTCGTCTTTGCTTTTTGCTCGAAAAGTCCGAGGGAGGCACAACGTGCACGGGACACACCCCAGGATGGTTCGAGCCCGGTGCCGGGGTTGCGTTGAGGCATTCCTCCGTAGACCTCGTTGAAAAAGCAGGTAGATCAATACTACCGGCGAAAAGGGGTTGCACCCAGAGCCACGCAGGAACTCTCTTGCAGAGCTTGCGCAAAAGAAGATTGAGGAAAGCGCCCACCTTTGGCAGCGTGGCAGCTTCACTCTCCGCGAGTCGCTGCCTACCAAGATTCTTCAACCAAGGTTATTTAAGGATTTCGACCACCAGCGATTCCGAAAGGAGCATGTCTACGGTTTCCCCCACCTTAAGTTGATCGAGGTTGGTCACATTCTTGCTCAGTTTAATGGTTTTCTTTTTGCCGTCCGGATCCAAAAAGGTCAGACGATGTTTTTGGGTATCGACCGCGAGGATTTTTGCGCTGAGTGCAGAGGTTTCGGTCATGACGACACCGGGCTTCGCACCCTGGGGGGCTACAGCGACTTCACCCGTCGAGGCCGCGCCAGGCGATTCGCTCGACTTCCCGACGAGAATGATAATTTCTTCGGTGTAAGCGAGCGACAAATGGTCGCCGACGCGGACTTGATCCAAGTTCTGGACGCTCTTGTCGACCTTAAAGGTTTTTCTCTTGCCGGTATCGAGAAGCAGGGTAATTTTGCGCTTTTCCAAGTCAATTTTTTCAACGGTCGCGGTATCCTTGATCACTTCAACCGCGTCTACGCCCTGTTCAACCCTTGTGGAATGGGCCCAGGCGGCCTTCACACTGACGGAACTGGCCGCAAACAAGAGAATCACACCCAACACAACACTTGTGGTCTTCACGGAGTATGGCTTTCTTGCGGAGGACCGCATGGGTCGGTCCACAGGCCTATGCTGTTAGCAGGCCAGTGGACGTCTACGTGCGAATCGCGCGCAGGTGAATTTTTGTCAGAATCATGAAGTTCAGGAGCGCAACTCAACAGTAACGGCGCGACCGAACTCGAGTGATTGTGCCCCGGGCACGCGCCCAACGTAATTGTAAAAAAAATAACAAGCGGAGGTCTTGCCTGAACTCAAGAAAAGCATGGAATTCAGACGAAACGCACAAACATACGTGCCGGAACAAGGGAGCTGCTGTTGGTCTTGCCAAAACGTGTAACGAACGCGACTCCTTCGCCCAAACGCCTCAGTTCACGCCCGGTGTGCCTTGCCAATCGAGCACATCGACCAGCTTCCAGACATTCTGGGTGAGCTGAATTTGGAGTTGGCCTTGCTTGTCGATCACCAGCTGACACTCCGGATACAAGACACCGGTGCTCTTGGTCTTGTCCGTGGCGTCCAGATCGAATTCGCCGGCGGTGAGGTTGAACGCCATAGACTGAGCGTCAGCGTAAACTTCTCCGAATCGCAACTGCCGATTGGTGACGAATCGGATTTTGCGGCCCGTGGGAGTTGGGATCATGCGCACGAAGGCCAGATCATAGCCGAGTGTTCCGGTGATGGAGATGTGACCAACCGCATGCATCTTGGTGAGGGCGTTGACTAGGCCTTGATTCTGGCCTTTGTTGAACGCATCGATCAAGACTTGGCGCTCCTCCGGCGTGGAGTACTCATAAATTTCCATGGAAATGCCAATATTTTGACCCATTTGGGTCCCTGTGCCCATGGCAGTGGCTTCGATCGTTTCGTCTTTCACCCGCTTGGCGGAGAGTGCGGGAAAGACGGCCAAAACGAGCAATCCTAAGGTCAATAATCCGATGAGGGTCCGTTTGTTGAAATTGCCGATTCTCTTCTTAGCGTCTGGCATAAGATCCTCGCTCCTTACTGAAAGTCACGAACAGTTCCTGCACCAAAGTTTCTCCAGGGTGAACCGAAGAACGGTTGAATGGTATTGTCAGAAAGAACAGGGTACCCAAATTTTGCGATGGCTAGCCGCAGTTTGGGACCCCCGCCGTACTCCATTGAAAAAGAATGGTTCGCACCGGGCCACTCCAAAGCAAGAGTGGTTCTTGGACGGCTTTAGGTGCCCGCAATGCCCTTGTTCTGCAGAATTCGCACCACGACTCTGCGGTTTTCCGCTTGGCCTTCGGTGGTGGCATTCGGGGCTACCTGGCTTGAAGTGCCCATCGCGCCGGGAGCCAGGATGTTCGTCAGGGGAATCTGGCCGTCTTGTTCGAGAAAAGCTAGGACATTATCGGCGCGCTCGAGGCTGAGCTTCTGATTCAAAGCCGCCGACCCAACTGCGGAGGCGTATCCCTGCACCTGAATGATGTACGCGGTTATCGTCTTCGCCTTTGTGGAGAGCTCAAGGAGCTGCGGCTTATACTTTGGGTCAACTTCCACTTTTCCATTGGCGAAGTAAACAGTCACTTCGCCGAGAATGTTGTACTCGCCGAGTTCACCAAAACGCTTGTTGGCCGAGGCAATTGCTGCCTTGTTAGCCGCAATCTTGGCCTGGTTGGCTGCAATCTCCTGCTGTTGCGCTTCAGTCTGTTTCTCGGTTGCCTGAATTTGGGCCTGGTTTGCAGCCACTTGCTGCTGGGTTGGGGCCAGCCCTGCCTGGATGTCTTGAGCGGCCTTCAGATCAGATCCTTTGAATTTGACGGAGTCCGCGACGAGTTGGTGTTTGTCATTCATGGTGCCCTTTACTTGCACCGGGAGGCCGGGAATCAAGGCTGTCACGCCCAGCTCCTTCTTGCGCATCTTGAACGCCCCTTCGACCTCCTGAACCTGAGTGTCTGGGGTCAGTGCTACGGTTATGGTTTCGGAATCCTGCGTTTTGACGGTCATGCTTGCACCACTGCGCCCGGTAATGAGTCCCTGTATTTGCGTATCCTGAGCAGCCACAAGGCTAGTCAAAGCAAGCAGAGCCAGGACGAGTCCCCATCCGAATTTAGCGTTTCCTGAACGAGCTCGATTCATCTTTGATCCTCTCTTCTTTTACCCACTTCCGTTCCTCCGCGCGAGGATGGAATTCGCCGTTGGCGATCCAGCCGCTCTCGAACCTTAGCCCCAAATCGTAGCCGCACTAGCGGCGGTAGCCGCCGCCACCATAACTGCGACCTCCACCGCCACCCCAACTGCGACCTCCGCCGCCGAATCCGCCACTGCTGTGATTGCCGCTTTGGTAGTGTTGGCTCTGTGTCGAGCCGCTCTCCCGGTTTTGCTTATCGGCATCCAAACTCTGTTGTGAATAGTCTCCAGACGACTTATTCGAATTAAAAGTCGACTTATCCGACTGAGCCGTCGCTTGGCTATTCGGATGCGATTGTTCATAGCTCGACTTGTCTGACTGAGCGGTCGCTTGACTGTTCGGATGAGACTGTTCGTAGGTCGACTTGTCCTGAGAAGCGCTGTTCACGTTGCTCCAGCCACCGCTGCCGTTGGATTTCTGCCAGCCAGACCCGGTGTTCTTGTATACGTTTCCGTCATGTCCTGCGTACATGTCGCCATTCGAGCTCTTGCCGGCAGCCGTGTTCCCATAGGCGCTGGAAGTGGCATAGCCCTTTCCGCCCTGTGATCCTTGGCCCGATGCGACCGTTCCATTCGCCGTGGAGTAGTGTTGGGTGGTAGCGGATTTGTTTCCCTGGGAGACGTAGGATTGCCCCCATTGCGCGGTGGGACTCGACCCTTGGTGAGTTGCGCCGTACGACCCGGTGTAGGGGTTGTAGGCCTGCCCCACGCTCTGCTTTCCGTAGGCCGTCGAAGTGGAAGCGGTCCGCGTCGATGTCCCTGTATAGGGGTTGTAGGATGCGGTGTGGGTGGTCGAGCCATAGGCTCCATACGTCGTTTGTGACACGCCGTAGGCGCCCGTCGAGGTGTGGTAATAAGACGTGCCGTAGGCCCCGTAAGGCGTGGGATAGGGGTGGTAGACGGGGTAGCCGTAGGCAGGATAGCCAATATACGGAGGGTAGTAGTATCCGGTGCCGCTGGTGACGATGGCGCCGACAGCCGCGCCCATCACAAACGCGCCAAGATAGCCCGCGGTGTAACTCGACTGGACATAGCCATCCGTTGTGGTCACCTGAGTCACATACGTGACGTTGTAGACGGGTGAGCTCGGCGGAATCGTGTAAATCACTTGTGGGACGGAACTGGCGGTTGTCCAGGGGCCCTGGGGAGTTGCGGACATGAACCACACGCCTTGCAAGCAGAGGTAATAGACATCGCCGACCTGGATCACTTTGTCGGGAGTATTGCTTGCGTACTGAAGGCTTGTGCCTTCAATGGGCACGAATTGGGGCGCCCCGGTATAGACAACCTTAGCCTGGGCCGCCGCCGTCGTCGGATTGAGCAGCATCACCGTGGGGATTTGCGCGATGAGCACCGCGTCCTTTGCCTGACTTGTGCCGGGTACGGAGGCGAGGATGGCACTTGCTGGGCTGGAAAGTGGGATGTTGGCAAAATCGGCCGGCAAGTGGAGCGTAGCAAATGTCCAGGGGCCGGCGAGGTTTTGGGCACTGAACCAGCGGCCAGCGGCCAGGTAGTAATACGTCTGTGTCGGACTATAGACGAAGACGGGACTGTCGGTGTTATTGGCGTAGACCAATTGCGTCCCGGAGATTGTCGTGTACGTGGGTTGACCGTCGAACAAAATCACCTCTGACGGAACAGTACTGTAGAAGACTTGAGGGATGACGGGACTGGCCAGCTGCGGAGGCGGAACAAATCTCTTAACATCGGCGAACCTGCCGGAGTCGGGCAGCTTGGTGAACTCCTTCGAGAGCTGCCTTACCATGGCCCAGGGGCCATGCAAATCGCCCGCACTGAGCCAGACGTTGTTTACCAGCAGGTAGTACTGCGACTTGGATTTGTCGAAGAATAAAGGCCAGGCCGTGTTTACAACATATTTCAAATTGGTATTCGAAATATCGGAGAGGACCGGTTCTCCATCCACGCCCAGGAGAATGGCTGGAGTATAGCTGACAAAAATGAAAGGAGGATCATTCTTCAAAGCAACAGTCTGCACGGATTGCGGCTTCGGCACGTAAGCGACGATGCGATCCAGTGAAGCAGTAAACGTAAGCGGCACAAACGACCGGAACAATTGATCCAATTGTGCCGAAGTGGCCGGGTCCTGCGACGGAAAATAAGTATTGAGGACTTTTATATTGAACATGAATACCGTGTGCGTATCCGTATTCACTTCCGTCGTGGCTTCGAAGGTGGCGGCTCCCACAACTTGTTTTCCGCCATTCGGCGTGAGTTGAAATGCCGATCGCCACTTGATGTCCGTGAAATTCTGCCAGTCGTCCACCTGGGGCTGATAGATGAGCACCGTGCCGCCGGGCTTTACGAGCTTTCGCGGCCAGCCGGGATCCTGCGCCCGCGTGGACGAACATGCTGTAAGGATGAGTGCGAGAATCCCGAGCCATATTCTTGCGTATCGCATACCGTACTCCTTTCGTTGTAACCGCGTGACCCAGGCAGCTTCTTTACTATCGACTGCCAGGTTCATTTTGGACCTTGGCCTCTTGCAGCGTGAGCTTGCAGGCCACGTAGTATTTGTAAATATTGCTGACGTACTGCACTGTTTCCTGTCCCACGTTCTTCGCCACCACCAGTTCGACATTACCGAACCACTGATTGGGGTCCAGGCCCTCGCTGGCCGCCTTCTTCCGCAGACGTACAATCCGGGTTGGCCCAGCGTTGCAAGAGGCGAATACCATGAGTGTCTTGTTCGTGGGGTCCAGCTTGTCGTCTTTGAAGTAGGTCGCCGCGATGTTGTACAAACTTTTTGCCCCTGCCTGGATGTTGTTCTCCGCGCTGTCCACATTGGGAATGCTGATCGGGGGTGAGGCGGTCGATTGCGAAGCAGGGTGCTGGGCCGATTCGCTCTGGAGCCCTGTCTTGCTGGTGGCTGCAAATTGAGTTGGCACTGCCGTCGCGACAGATAGAGCCACCACCAGCCTGATATAGACTGCGCGCATCACTCAGTTCCTAGCAGAGCGCATCCAAGCGCCTGACTCACCACAACCTTCCGGGAAAAACCCTACTCCGAAAGGAAGTGTGCGGTTTTCTTTCCTGCTTCTTCGGTGTAATAAACAGTTACTTTCGCGCCCTGCTCCACGCCTTTTCCGGTGGCTTTGCCCGCGTCATCGAGCGCTTTGCCCGAGAGCTCGAAGGTCTTCTCTGTTCCATCAGCCGCCTTCACCGCGACGGTTTTGGCATCTTTATCGAACTTAGTGACCGTTCCTTTGGCCACCTTGAAACCGTCCTTGCTGACCTTGCCGACGTCCACGGCGGATTCGTCAACGCCCTTTCCGGTCGTCCGTGCGACAACTTCCGTGCCTTCCTTTAGGCCGTCAAAGCCGTCCTTGGTTCCCTTGACCGTGGCCTGATCGGTGACCTTAATGGTGTGCTCCGTTCCATCGGCGGTCTTGACCACAATGGTCTTGGTGGCATGATCCACTTTCTTGATCGTTCCATGGATGATGCCCACCAGGTCTTGGGCTGCACAAAGGCTAACTCCAAGAACCAAACAAACGGCAAATCGTCCAAGCTTTTTCATGATTCATTTCCTCTCTCTATCCTTTGAACTTACAAAATCACGTTTCGGAAACGAAGCTGCAGAGCTGAGTGCAGCCTCGCGCTTCTAAAACGAAAATTGCATTCCTGCGACTGGGCCCTTCTGCGATAACTCGAGACCGAGCCGGTCTTGCGTACCGTTGACAGTCAAGTGCGAGGCTAGCTGGTAACCAGCATTGATGGAGATCTGTTTGGTTAGGGTTATGCCGATCGCGTCAGCCGTGGATACAAAACTGCCGTAGCCAAAGAAGTACATTCCAAAAACGTTGCCATCGACAAAAACACGAGGAGAATTGGTCAGGTACAGACGGAATTCCGGTCCCGCGACCGGGATGGGTGCTAAGAGCGAGCCACTTGCGCTTGTGGTGCCACTCGCACTGCTGCCACCCGTGATTTGTCCCGTTCCGCTGATCTTTGCCTGGGTATTGAACAGGTTGATCTGCGCCCCGATTCCGAGATGCCCATGCCTGCGGCGGATAATATCGTACTGGTAGCCAGGGGCAACGTACCAGGCATGAAGCTCACTCTTCACGACCGCCCCCACCTCGAAAGTCTGGCCCTGAAAAGTGATAGTTCGATTCAGCGTAACCGTCTTGGTCGTAAAAAACGGGCTGACCACGAGGTAGAAATGGTTCTTGTGGGTGAACTTCCAATCCAGTGCCCCGGAAAACGTGTTGTACGAGTCAAAACCTAAGTCCTTGTGAAAATCGACAGGAACGCTGTCGGCATGCCCCTGAATGGTACCCGTGGGAGCGGAGAAGAACCAGTAGCCGCTCAGCCTCAGTTTGTAATTGTCGAATTCCTCGTTCTGTTGAGCTCTTGAGGTTGCCGGAATCGCCAGAATCAGAAGGATGGCAATGGTGATGGCCAAGCAGGGCCATCCGCGGATCGAGCGAGTTCTAACCGTTCGCAACATTTTTTCCTCTTCATCTTTGTGAAGAATCAACACTCTTGATGCTCCGTTGCACAACTGACGGCCGAAATTTTATCACACCAGCACCGCCGAAGGCCTTGCTCTGCTGAGGCAAAGGAAGGACCAAATTCCCAAGCACGAAGGAAGCGCAACCGCAGGCCAGAGACCGATGCCAAGGAGCCGGATGTAGAAGTACGCCATGAGAAGAATCACGACAACGGAGAGGTCGTAGAACAAGCGCGCCAAAACCAGGCCGGTCGCCGCGCGGCTCCGACTGTCGTCGCGCCCCAGCCAGCAAGAGAATCCCAGCGTGAGCAGGGCAACTCCAACCATGCGCGCTGGGACAACCCCGGCCGGTTCGGCAAGCCTCTGCCCGAGCAAGAGAGACACCCCTGTGGCAGGAAACACGACCAAGGCAAGACCTGCCATCATCTCCACAGCAGCTTTCACAATCAGCAGAGTCTTCGTGAGCGCGCCTCCTTAATGCTTGCGGCGTGGCTGACGGGCAGATCCATACCGGTCCCCACCGATCGGTGACCCACAAGCTCCGACATACGGTGATACTGACCCCAGTGATGCTGAGGAGTAATTGTCAAAAGTGACATGCACGTCCCTGACAATCCGGACCCAGTTGGGCTTCATTTCTTTTCCAGTGAGAAGTAGAGGTTCAGGACCAGGCCAGCCGAATTCACCTGCTGGTTGGGGCGCTTGCCGGTGTTATTGTCATGCTCAAAGCAGGGGTTGAACTGGACGTGCTTGCCTACGGGGAACAATCAGCCGGCGTAGAGAGAGGCGGTACTCCACTTGCTGTACTGGCTTTCCTGGAAGCGTTCTGCGGCGACGTACGGGATCAGGCGATAGGAGTAGATCACAACTGTGCGTTCGAGCGTCAGTTTGTTCCTGTAACGCCAAGAGAATTTGTCATTTTTCCAGTCCAGATCAAAGCGATTCCGGTCCGAAAGGGAAAATCCAGCTTGCAAGGGAAAGTTGGAAGTGGCCGCTTCGATCAGGCGAGTTTCCGGGGGTGTATTCGGTGCGGTGATGTAGCAGTGGCCGGTCTCGAGAACCAGGAATCGGGACTTCGAATCGTCCAGGTCAAACTCATGGACTTTTTTGAGCTTGATGATCGGTTTCAGATAGATCGGAAGGCTTGGACCCATGGAAAATTGATTCGGGTCACCCCCTCGCGATCGTCTTTGGCCTGGAAATAGGCCCGAAATGTTGAATCTAGTGTGAGGTGCGCGTCAAACTCCGGCAGTCATTGCGACCCTTGTGCCCGAGTGGGAAGCCACGCGAAACAGGCCAAAAACAGTAATCTCCCTAGGGTCGCCCAAACTCGACTCATGATCCCATCTGCCCGTATGACAAACGAGTCAGTACGATGGTCAGCAAACCGTTCTTACTTTAAGTTAATGGTTACGCCGATCGCGACCCCGGGCATGTTGACGTCGTAAACAAAGCGTGCTTTTCCATTGGGACGGTAATCCACGCTGAGGAATCGATACCCGGCCTGCAAAATGCATATCCGAGTGATCCGGTAACCTACGAAAGCCCCCACCTGATAATCTAATCGGGCGGAGCCTCCCCCTGCATCGCCCACAACCGTGAGGTAAGTCTTTGGAGTAAGGGCTGTCGTGATTCTTCCGCCCGCGACGGCGTCGACCCAGTTCGCTGATTGCGAGAAACCCGTGGCGAGTGAAACGGGTTGCAAGGTGAGGTCCGTTGAAAGATGCCAGTAGCGAAAGCCGAATAGGGCGTCCACCTTGACTCTTTTCCCATCGGCGACGCGATAACCGATTTTGGGTGTGAGCATAGTTTCGGTCATTTTCGCCTTAATCGATTCCGCCTCCTCGTCGTTCACAGGAAGCGCCTTATTGTCCGAGAGCTTCATCCATAGGAAATCGAGAGGCATGATCACACGGTTGTAGCGAACTTCCACCACTCCCATCGCGCCCATATTGAGATAGGAAAAGATATCTCCGAAACTTGCATGTACGGAGGCCTCGTGACCAAGCGCTCCGGAAGTTCCATTCACGCCGGCGAACCAGAGATAGGGAGTAATGGCGACGTGCAAGCCATCATCCGAGTTTGTTTCCTGCGGCTTCGGCGTGTCCGGCGCACTGGGTGATTGCGTTTGAGCACTTGCACCGGGCAAGAAAAACAGCGCTCCAAGGGTTAGAACGATTGATACAGTCTTTGCTGCCTTGCTGAACCAGATCATTGGAATGTCCTTTTGCGCGAACAGAGAAATCCTGTTTTCCCTGCAATGCTAGTTCCCCTCCGCCAAGTGTGTAATTGTCAGAAATAACAAGGGGTACGATCGCCCGGGTCCGTGCGCGCAGAATCACGGAGGAGTCTGGTAAGTTCGGAGTCCCTTCGCCGTAACAAAACGGCTTCCAAAGAAAAGGAGGGCTACCTTTGCGAGCAGCCCTCCGGATTGCTCATTCCTTTTAGTTGCTGGGGCCCTTGGCCGCTGCTTCCGCCTCGGCCATTCTCTTGCCCATCTCGGCTTTGATTGCGTCAAGATTGAAGCTCGCGCCCCGCTGCATCGGCGGGTATTCGAGGAAGGTTTGGATTTCCTTTCCCATTACCTGCTGAACGAACACGAAGCGCCAGAACTGGTACTTGAACCAATCGAAGTACTGCTGCGCCCCGTCTTTCGTTCCGTTGTTGGGCCAGCCCGTACGCTCGAACGGATCGAGACGCAGGTTGGTGATGTAAGGCACGTCCGGATGGGTCTTTTCACCTAGCCAGCCTTGCGGTTGGTCGATGAAGCGGAACTTGTAGTCGTCAATGCGCACCGCGCCTACAGTGCTTTCACCCAGGTAGAAGATTTCATGACGCGCGGACGGGCCTTTGCCAGTGATGGCGGCCAACTGATTGTAGCCGTCAAGATGGTTCTTGTAGGTTCGGTCGCCGATGGTTTTGCCCTTCAGCAACTCTTCGGAGATGTTCGGATTCCCCGCTGCGGCGACGAAGGTTGGCAGCCAGTCCAAGCCGGAGAAGATCCCGTTCTGTACTGAGTCCGCCGGAACATGACCGGGCCAGCGAAGGAGTGCGGGAACACGGAAGCCGCCCTCGAGGACGGTTCCCTTGGACTGCGCGAAGGGTGTCTGACCGCCATCGGGCCAAGTGAAGACTTCGGTGCCATTGTCGGTAGTGAAGACAACGATGGTGTTGTCGTCTTCGCCCATGGCTTTCAGCTTATCCATCACGATGCCGACGTCGTCGTCCAGTTGCGCCATGCCAGCCTCTTCTTCCGACCAGCCATTTTCGGAGTTGCGCAAGGCTTCATACTTCGGGGATAGGTGGGTGACGATGTGCATGCGGGTTGGATTGAGCCAAACAAAGAATGGCTTGTTGTCGCTCTTGGCCTTGTCGATGAACTTGATGGAGAGGTCGCGAATCTCGTCATCGACGGTCTCCATGCGCTTGGGATATAGCGGACCAGCGTCTTCAATCTTCTGCTTTCCGACGACGCCCCAACGAGGTTGATCTGTCGGGTCAGCCTTGTCGGTGGCCCAACAATGAACCATGTTGCGCGGGCCGACCACATTCAAGAGATTCTGCGGATAGTTGGGATGTGCCGGGTCTTCCATGGCATCGAGGTGATACAAATAGCCAAAGAATTCGTCGAAGCCGTGAACGCAGGGTAGAAACTCATTCTTGTCGCCAAGGTGATTCTTGCCGAACTGGCCAGTGGCGTAGCCCATGGACTTGAGTATCGTGGCAATGGTCACCGCCTCGGCCGGCAAGCCCACAGAAGCGCCGGCTTGACCTACGGTGGTCATGCCGGTACGAATCGGAAGCTCACCTGTAATAAATTGTGCCCGGCCCGCCGTGCAACTCGCTTCGGCGTAATAGTCGGTGAACAGCATACCCTCCTTGGCGAGCTTGTCGAGGTTGGGCGTCTTGCCGGCCATCAAGCCGCGATGATAGGCACCAATGTTCCACATACCAATGTCGTCGCCCATGATGACGACGATGTTGGGTTTCTTCTCCTGTGCTTTGGCGGCCGGCGGTGTTGACGCGCCGAACAGGGTAGCCACCGTCGCCAAAGCTAGACTTATCTTTCCAGACCACTTCATAGACATCCTCCTCTTCCCTTTTCTTCTGCAATCAAAATCGCCCAGCCTACTTCTTCGTGGACTAGCACTACGGATATCTCAGGCGTACCGGATAGTGCCCCTAAAGGCCCCCTGTTGGAATTGGCAGAAGTGACAGTAGGCGCGGAATGTCGATACGTGGCAGGCGACTACTGGTATAACCAAAAAAACAGCTTCTTCTTCCCCGCGACCCCAAGCGCTCCCTCGTTCGCGTCTGTGTTCCACTGGAAGGCCCCAAATCAGCGCATCGCTTTTAGCAGGTCGCCTAAGAGGACCGCCAGGGGGACCTCCGCAAGGATCATGGGTAGTGCGGGGATGAAGATGGCTGCGGCCAGGGTATAGAGCGCGCCCTTGTCTGCCGGAAATGAGTTCATTTGCTCAATCCGCTCGTAAGCCTGACCATAGTCGGAGAGGGTGCTGCTCTCGCAGGCCGCAAGGAACTCAGCCTCGTGCCCGGCACGGTGCACAATCCATTTTTCTTGGAACTAGGCGCTGTGAAGCTGGCCGAGAATTCCATATTCCAGGATTCCTTGCCGACGCAGTCCTGCCAGACGAGGAACAGAAAAAGCCAGAGGCCCGAGCGCAACCAGTGCGATGAGAGCAACCAGAACAATCGCGGGCCACTTGAAGTTCATGAGGTGGGCGCCGTGATAGAGGATGTCCTGGCGCCAGGTCGCTGCGATTACGGCGGTTGCACTGAACGCGATCGGCGCAAATGCGGCCGAAGTCAGACCAAGGAAGCCCAATCCACCGTGCCGGTCAGGATGCGTGGGGAGCAGCTTAAGATCGCATCTGGACAATTTGAAGGCGAAGAAGGTCCACAGCAGCCATTTCCAAATTCCGACCCCGAGCAAGAACTGAAAAATAGATGTGCTAACGATAACGGCATACCAACCTGCCGCCGTCAAGTACAACTCTGCCCGGACAAACGTGAGAGCCACGGAGTCGTGTCCACTAAACCTTTGTAGGAACTCACAGTGTGCACGATCAATAGAACGCAGGACGGCAAACTCTGGTAGGACAGAATCGCGTGCGCGGACGAGCCGGGCGATTACGCCTTCTAAATGAGCCTGGGTCGAGGCCTCCAAGAGGCCTGCTCTTTGGATATGCGCGATGACTGCACGAAATCGCGCTTCCATTAAGACTTCGCCTCCCAGCAAGACGGGAACGGCAATGAGCATCCGCGCATAGAGACGATATTCCCGCATAAGGGAAACAAGGCCATCGGGATTTAAAAGCGCAGTGATGAGAAACAGTGGCACCCAGCCAATGACGATCAGAACTGCGATGCGTCGACCGAGGTTCCAATGGCCAGGGCGCACCAACCCCAACGCTTGTTGGAATCGACAGGAGCGGCCTCCACAGACGAGAGACACATCCGTAGAACTGACGTCCGCGGGAGAATCCGTCTTGAAGTTCATCGGCATCCTTCTCACCCCGACCTTTCCGAGTTCGCGCCATATTGCGCTCGGGGGTCACCGAACGAATTGTCAAAAGTGCCATAACGGCGTTCGGGCCCGAGCAACGAGACCCGGCCCATGATTGACGTCGATAGAATTGAACCAAAAAGCATGCGCGTCATACCACCCAGGAGTAGCGCCTCTTCGCATGAATTTTGAACTTAAGCGGCCGCCGCTACTTATGGGCGTAATTGCTGTTTAATACTTCGATGGTGAGCTGCTTGCTGACGCCATTGATGGTCTCTGTGGCCACATGGAATGGACCGCCATTGGGCATCTTAACGAGCTGAACATTCACAGTGACGGCATCGCTCGGATCGGCGAGATAGGTGGAAATGGACACACTGACAACCGACAGAGTGGCCTTATCCATCACGATAGTCATGTTATCGCCCTGTTTGATGTAGTTGTTGACGATCACGCGGTACTCATTCGGCTGGCCAGCCACAGGACCGATCATGACATTGCCCTGCTGATAGGACTGCTGCAGCATGTCCTTATCCGGGGGAATATACTGCTGGATGAGAGTCTTCATCGACTCGGCGTATTCCTTGTACTCTTCGATTTTCTTTTCTTTGATTCGGCCGCGCAGACCACGAGTTTGACGATCGCTGTCCGAGACGGAGTTGGGGTCGAGAGGCGTTTTCTGAGGCTTGCCGTCAGGACCTAACTGCACGTTGTAGAGCTCTTCCTTTTTTTGTTCCCCTTTAAGACTGATGATTTGCTGCTCCAGCCAGGTGTAGTTGGCAAGGACCTGTTTATTGAAAGCGAGCGATTGCTTGAGCTCAGCCAAATGCTGTTGCATCTCCGGAGCCTGCGCTCGCAAGCGGGGAGCGAGCATAGCGGCCAGCGCGAGAAGACCGATTGCGAGGGATCCCGCTACGAAGCATTTATCACCCGAGCCCTTCAGATTGTTCATAACTCTCCTTAAGCAAGGTGCCAGGACCGAGATCGCCAAACAGATTCAACTCGAGACGAAACGCTGCACGAGCGTCGATTACAGCAACAATAGTGCCCTCAGGAAACTGGAGAGCGGAATTGGCAAAAGTGACAAGCAGGTTTCTACTGACCCAATTGCATGAGAGCAGCACGGAGCGGGGCGCTCGAAAGTCTGACGAGCCTTGCGTAAGGTGGGTACAACTCTAAGAGGGGGGATCGCGGCCGACACCTATACCGCGGAGACGAACAGGCTGGCGACCACAGTGCCATGGGCTGGAGCGAATAGCCCGAAACTGAGGAAAAGGGTGGCTAGCCAGAAAACCAAGACCAATGAGCAATGCCCGGGAGATCGCGGTAGCTACCTGTTCGTACATCAACCAGCATGTTTGGCGGAAATCCCTCAAGATGGCCAAAGTCTGACAATGAAATTGTCAAAGGCGACGGGCCGCGACTGATCACTTTAGGCAGGACGCAGAGGCTGGCCTTGCGCCAAGCGCCGGCAGATGTCCTTTACGTCGGCGTCTATGTGGCGCCAATATTTCTGCAATCCGCTGCAAAGATAGTTCAGCCCCGCTTCGCCATCGCGGGTGCGAATGACGCGATTCTTGGGACACTCTCCATTGCAAGCGAACAGGAAATCGCACTCTTTGCACTGCCGGGGGAGCGAATTGAACTTGGCAAAGCCGAACTTGTTCTGTTCGTCCGAAAAAACTAGGCGCGAACTGGAAGTTTCCAGTATGTTGCCCAACTTATACTCGGGATAAACATAGTGGTCACAAGAATACAGGTTGCCGTCGTGCTCGAGCGCCACGCCTTTGCCGCAGAACTCGTGGTAGATACAAAGTTGGGCGTCCAAGCCCTTCCATTGCGCCACGGCAGTTTCAAAATGATTGACGAAGACCTTGCCGATGTCGCGGCGATACCAGTCATCCCAGACCTTGCAGAGGAAGTAGCCCCAATCGTCTGGATCGACCGACCACTCCATGACAACCGAGTCCGGATGACCTGGATGAGCTGCGGGCGAATCCTGCAAGGGAAGAGTACCCGGATCCCCCTTCTGTGGCGCCGTGTGCTGAAAATCTTTTGGCTCCACGCAGGGGATAAACTGAATTTCGCGGGCGCGGATCTCATTCTTCAGGAAGCGGTAGACATCCAGGGGCTTCCTGGCGTTCACTCGATTCACGACGCAAAGTACATTGAAGGGCACGCCATGCCGGCGGAGCATCTGCGCCGCTGCGAAGACCTTGTCAAACGTTGGCTGGCCATCTTTGGCGACACGATAGCGATCATGTAGCTCTTTGGGGCCGTCAATACTCAGCCCTACGAGAAAACCATGCTGCTTCAGGAAGGTGCCCCACTCATCGTTCAGGAGCGTCCCGTTCGTCTGCAAGTCGTTCTCGACGCGTTGATGGGGCTTCTTGTATATCTGCTCGAGCTCAACCACCTTGTGGAAGAACTCCAGGCCAAGCAGGGTTGGCTCGCCGCCCTGCCAAGAAAACACAACTTCAGAGCGATCCTGCCCTTCGATGTACTGACGGATGTGTGTTTCGAGGATTTCGTCGGAGATGCGGAATTTGCTGGTACTGCCGAGCAGGTCCTGCTTGTGGAGGTAGTAACAGTAGGTGCAATTCAGATTGCAGATTGGCCCTACGGGCTTAACCATCGCATGGTAGCCACGCTGCGCCCCGGCAGGGGCAGGCCACGGCGAAAGCGCCGCCGATGCACTTTCAATCTCCGTCACGTGCGTCCCTCTCCAAACCGGGCGCGTTGTTTTCCGCCATCTTCCCTGAGCAGCCTGTTCAAAAACTGCCCGGATTACTGAGGCGAGCAACGAGGCCGATGCTTTGGCCGCAACGCTCGCCTCAGATTCTTAAGCAAACTCATGGTACACCGAACTCTCCCGGACCGGAATTGTCAAAAGTGACACACTGAGACGTGCGGGCAGAATGGGCCCTAAGGTGGCGCTAGGCGACTACCTACTCGCCGCTTCATGCATCCTGTTGGGTCGGGAAACGCGAGACGAACTCGTGGCCGGCCAGAGCCGCATTCATCGCCGGAAGTAAGTCCGTTTCCATGAGCAACTTCACCACGTAGCCCAGACCGCCAGCAGCGAGACAGGTGGCCAGGATGTCCAAATCCTCATGGACGGTGAGAAATACGATTTTTGTCCTGGCGCCCCGGTCTTGCAGCTCCCGGGCAACCTCAATCCCGCTCAGGCCCGGCATGGAAATATCCAGGACGGCCACATCAGGGTCTAGTTTCAGGATCGTTTGCAACGCACTGGTTCCATCACAGGCCTTGCCTACGATTTCGAATGACCCTTCCAATAATTTAGCGACGGTACCCATCACCGAGGGCAGATCATCGGCGAGTACGACGCGATTACCAGTCATTAGAGCTCACCTCGGAGCTGTTCTTCAGTTCCAAGTCCCGGGATGGAGAGAGAGAGCAAGTTTGGCAGGCCGACTTTTCTGCCGCCTGGAGCTCATTTTCTTCACCGTGCAGCCAGACTTCTAGGAACAGGCTGCGCGTGATTTGCGTCGTTGGCTATTGGTAGAAATTACAATGCAGGAAGATAAACCGAGAAACCTAGAGCGAGATGATTCTGTGCTTGATGGCATACTGCACCAAATCGGCGTTGGTCTTCAGTTGTAATAGCTCCATCACAGCATACTTATGGGCTGCCACCGTCCGTTTTGTGATTTTCAGAGCAGAGGCTACCTCCTTCATGGAGCGCCCTTCCGCTAGCAACTGGATGACCTCCCGCTGTCGGGGTGTAGGTTCCGCAACGCGCCCGCGGGCCTTGGGCTCCCGCAAGGAGATATTCGCCTGACCTTCGGCGGCACTGGGTGTCACGAAACAGCCGCCTTTCAGAACCTTGTCGATCGCGTCCGTCAACTCGAAGGCCGATGCCTGCTTTAGCAAAAACGCTGAACCCCCGGCGCGAAAAGCTTCGCCGACCATTTCGGGGTCTTCATTCATGGTCATAAAGATCAGCTTTACGTTCGGCATACTGTGCTTGATTTGCCGGGCAGCATCCAACCCATTTAGTTGTGGCATGGAAATATCCACAACGACGACCTCGGGACGCAACTTCGCGGTTGCTTCCACGAGCGCGCGCCCATCGCGGACTGTGCCCACCACGTCGAAACGAGGCTCCAGCATGCCTTTCAGCGCGTCCGCCAACATTTGGTGATCATCCGCCAGCAAGACTCGAGTGCGTCGCAAGTGTCTATCTCCCGGCAGCCTGTGTCTTCACGTCAGTCGTCGTCACTGCAGCCGCCTTCGGCACATCAGCGATAATTTCTGTCCCACAATTGGGTCGCGACTTTACGAGAAGCTGCCCTCCAACGAGTCGGAGCCTCTCTCTCATTCCGATTAGCCCGATGCCGACATTCTGTTTCTGAATGGAAGCCTCAAATCCAATGCCCTCGTCGCGAATGCGGAGAGTAACGGTACTTGCGTTGGCGGCGAGCTCAACCCAGGCACTCTTGGCCGAACTGTGTTTGATGACGTTGCCAAGCGCCTCCTGGGCAACTCGAAACAGACACAAGGCCACATCTTTCGAGATCTTGAAGTGGAGGTCACATTCGGTGAATTGCACTTCAATCCTGTACTTCTCACGAATTTCTTTGCAGAGACCATCGAGAGCCGATACCAGGCCCACATGCTCCAGCCGGCTGGAGTGCAACTCATGCGAGAGAGTATGGAGATCCGATGAAAGCTCCTTGGTGCCCTTGAGCAAGTCCCGCACGGCTTCGCGTTCCACTCCCTCGGCAGGGAGTTTCTTCCAAAGTTGTCCTAGTCCGATACCCAGCAGGGCCAATCGCTGGCTGAAATCATCATGGAGTTCCCTGGCAATGCGGCCGCGTTCTTCCTCCTGGGCGCGGATCAACCGGCCAGTCAATGCTTCCAGGGCCTCTCTAGACTTCCTGCGGTCGGTAATGTCTATGCCGATTCCCCCCACAAAGATTTGGTTGGAAGCGTTCTGGAACGGGAATTTGTAGGCCAGCCAAGTGCTGGGATTTCCGTCAGGGTCCAGGGATTCCTCGGTGAATTCCACCGGGCAGCCCGCATGCAGGGCAACCTCGTCATTCCTTTTGAACTGCTCGGCGATCGCCCACGGATAGATTTCGAAATCAGTTCTGCCCAGCCGGTCTTCGAGCCGTATGCCAAAATGCCTAATATAAGTCTCATTCAAGTAGATGTAATGGCCCTGTTCATCTTTCATCCATGCGACCGCCGGGCTGTGATCCATGAAAAGCCGGAAGCGTTCCTCGCTCTTGCGCAGACCTTCCTCCGCCCGCTTTTGCTCGGTAACGTCTCGGAGGACGAAGGTAAACAACAATTTCCCGGAAATTTCACGGTGAGAAATGGAGGCTTCAATGGGAAATTCTTCACCATTTGTCCTCAATCCCCACAAGTTGCCCCGCGGGCTCATCGCGCGGCCGCTGTTGTCAGTCTGACCGAAGCGGAGTATTTCCTTGCTATGTTTGGTGCGCTTGGGTTGTGGAAGGAAACGGTCGATTGGACTGCCAACGGCGTCCTCGCTCTGGCAATCGAACATTTTCTCGGCGGCTGTATTGAACAGGACAATCCGTTGCGTTTCATCGATGACGATGATCGCGTCCATCGCGGATGCCACGATGGCCTGGATGCGGTCCTGGTTCTCCAGCAGTTCTGCCTGAAGTTGCTTTCTGTCGGTGATGTCTACGGCCATCCCCAACAGGCGCTCTGGAATGTCTTTCGAGGAGTACTGAAATTCTCCTCTGGCAGTGACCCAGCGCAGAGTTCCATCCGGCCAGACCACGCGGAACTCTCCCTCGTACAGCGCGTGATGCCTCCTAGCATCCGTCACTGCCTTCGAGACTCGCTCGCGATCTTCGGGGTGTACATAGCGATCGAAGAACTCGGCAGCGCGCTCCTCATACGTGTCGGAATCGATTCCAAAGTTCGTTTTCAGGTCGCCAAACCAAGAAAGTCTGCTGCTGGCGGCGTCCCATTCCCATCCCACCGCTTTGCCGGATCCCATTGCCATGCGAAGCCGACGGTTCGCAGAACCAAGGTCTGCAGCTAGTTCGCTCTTGGAAAGATACTCTTTTAGGAAGGCAGCACTGGCCAGGCATACGATCGCAGCGACGGCAACCAGCAGGCGGAAAGCACGCATACCCTGGGCATGATCTGGGCGGAGTAATTCCCACACGAGGGGGATAGAGATCAACCCAACAACAACCATCGCCCACACCGAGGCCTGTGAGCCTTGGCCACGACGGGACGGAATCGCTCTTGTTTTAGTTCCCGCTAACTGGCGCGCCCGTATCGGTATCCATGCAAACCAGCAAACAGCGGCGGTTAGGCCAACACCATAGAGCTTTCCGCTAACGTACCCTCCGGAGTCAATCGCAAGATTGGCGACTGCGGAACTCAAAGCATACAGAGTCGACGCGCCGAGCAAATGAAGATAGATGGACTTCCAAGGGGACGATGCGCGAACGCTCAAAAAGCCCACAGCCAAAATCAGCGCCCAATTTTCCAGGGGGTAGAGGGCGTCAAATCCCAATGCGTAGCCTCTGGCATTCGCGAACAACTGGTACGGATAAACAAGGTAGAAATAAAGAAAGCTCCAGAATCCGAGCACCAGGATGGTATTTAAGATCGCTGGATAAAGCTTGCGTTGGGATAGGTTCCGGTGGGACAGAGTTGCCACGGCCGCCATCAGAAATGCCACATGCAGGAACAGCAAGGGATCCGCTATCGAATCGTCTGGTACGTCGATGTGAAGACCAACATCGTAGTACAGGAAAATCGATTGATTCAGGGCCCACAGGCCGTAGGCGATTCCGAGGAGCACCCAGAATGGCCGGCCCTTCAGTGAGTTCTCGATTCCGTTCCAAACAGTGACGCCGGCTGCCACCAGCAGGAGGAGAAAATAAGGGATGCCGCTGTAGGAAATCAATAAAGAATCTGGTTTCAAGGTCAGGGAAAGGAAGGCCTTAAGGACCACAACGCCGATCAGGGCCGATCGCCAGACTGAGTATCTTGGCCCTCCTGGGGGATTTAACAAGCTTCGCACGCTGCCCGCAATTGCAGCAGCCCCCCTGGACGCCATAGCGTAGAGGCGATCTTCGAGCTGCTTGTACCTACCGACTCTGGACGAGAGAGCGCTCATCGTAACCTATGTTCAGAGACAAAATATGACGCGGCAAAATGGGCGGTCGGATTTTGAACAGGACGAAGATCAACTTCGCATCAATAACTACGAAGGACCTTACACGAGCACCATGCGCAGTGGAGATTCGGTAGCTCGATTGCGTTAAGAAGTCGACTGACCGCTTAACGGTTTGGCCAACGAGGGCGGCTCCACCGTGGCCCGCATTCTAACAGAATTTCGCCCACTTCTCTCCCCCGGCTAGACAGTCCTAGCCCCGGGATAGTCCGCCCTTGCGTTTCTTGCTCGATCTAGCCATGATTTCCGACGCAAATTGCCGGGATTGTTAGTTTTGACAATTCGCGAGACCCCCGTGGAAGCGCATCCTTCCGTAGGCAGCGGAACCCCATCGGCAGGAAGTGTGGTTCGGTTCGAGGGTGTGTGGGCACGGCGAATTTCGAAGCCTAGGCGACGCCGCCGCAAGAATCGAGCTTCGCGAGCTGTGGACAAAACGACGGCAATCATCCTGTTTGAGGCGGCCAGGTGAAAAATAAGGATTCCGTGTCTGACGAAGCTAGGTCCGAAAGAGGAGCCTCGCGGGGCAATTTTGCGGCGCACGGGAGAGCTACTGGCGTTGCGCCTTTGTTGTTCGTTTACGCGATCCTGTCTGTGAGCTCTGTTCATTTTCTGTCTTCTGCATTGCACGCTGGAGGCCAAACACCAGCGAAGACAACAGCCACCTTTGGCCCCACAGTGCCTAACACCCAGCCAGTTCCCGGCCCTACCCCGAAGGGAATGGTGTGGATTCCGGGCGGCGAGTTTTCCATGGGTGCGCAGGACGCTCCCGACATGAACATGGTTGGAATGCAAGCCACAAAAGACTCCCGGCCGATTCATCGCGTATATGTCGACGGGTTTTTCATGGACAAAACGGACGTGACCAACGCGCAATTCGCCGCGTTCGTCAAAGCCACCAGTTACATCACCATTGCCGAAAGAACACCTACTGCCGAAGACTTTCCTGGAGCTCCACCAGAAAACCTTTACGCCGGTGGAGTTGTGTTCTCACCGCCAAATCACGCAGTCCCCCTAAACGACCACTTTCAATGGTGGAAGTATGTCAAAGGGGCAGATTGGCGCCACCCAACCGGCCCGTTGAGCTCCATCAAGGGAAAAGAAAACTATCCTGTCGTCCAAGTGGCTTACCCAGATGCGGAAGCCTTTGCCAAGTGGGCGCACAAGCGTTTGCCGACGGAAGCGGAATGGGAATTCGCCGCGCGTGGTGGACTTGCGGGCAAACCTTACGTGTGGGGAGAGAAATTCAAGCCAAACGGAAAATGGATGGCCAACACCTTTCAGGGACACTTCCCCGATAAGGACACAGGCGCTGACGGCTTCGTTGGACTGGCTCCAGTCGCTCGGTATGCGCCCAATCAGTACGGCCTCTATGACATGGCGGGAAATGTCTGGCAGTGGACTTCCGACTGGTATCGTCCCGACTATTACTATCAATTGGCACAGGCAGGTGGAGTGGCACGCAATCCAAAGGGTCCAGACGCTCCATTCGACCCGGCTGAACCAAACGATAAGAAAAAAGTCCATCGCGGCGGATCCTTCCTTTGTACGGATCAGTACTGCTCGCGTTACATGGTCGGGACACGTGGCAAGGGGGAAGTCAGCACGGGAACGAATCATCTGGGCTTTCGTTGTGTCTCAGATCATGCGCAAAAGAATTGATCAAGCAGAGAGCTTTTTTGCTCGGGCGGTTGCAACAGCAGGATTACAACAGTTTCGAATCATCACGAGTCGAATTCGGTCAAAGATTTTTAGTGCGAAAAGGAGATAAACGATGCTGCATAAAACAAGGAATACATTGGCAAAGATGGGAATGGGCCTGGTGTTGGCACTGTTGGCGTGCAATTTCACGCCGGCGCAAGATGTAACCACCAACTCCATGCCTGGAGCAAACTTCGCGAACTACCACACCTACAAGTGGGTCTCCATCGAGGGTGCGGCTGTTCCGAACCAGATTGTGGACGCACAGATTAAGCAATCTATTGACAATCAGCTTGCCACAAAAGGCCTTACCAAGACAGACGGCGACAAGGCCGATCTCTACGTCGGCTACCAAGTTTCTGTCGATCAGGAAAAACAGTGGAATGCCTACGGCATGGGCGGCGGACCGCGTTGGGGCGGGGGAATGGCCACCGCACAAGCTTCGACCATCAGCATCGGCACACTCGTCCTGGATATGTATGACCCCTCGAACAAACAGCTCGTTTGGACGGGTCGCGCGACCAAGACTCTCGAACCCGGCGCGAACCAGCAAAAGAAACAAAAGAACCTGGACAAGGCCATGCAGAAGCTGTTGAAGAACTTCCCGCCCAAGAGTTAGGATGGCCGGTATTCGAACTACATCAGGAGAGGAGTTCTATGAGAATTTCTGTACTGCACGGATTTACATCACTTGCGCTGACATCGTCTGCCCTTCTGGCGACTGGCGTGTACGTTCCGAACCTACGCGCCCAGGGTCAAGAATTGCAGCAGCGCGTGGAGGAGATGAAGCAGGCGTCCGTCAAGAATAAGCAGGCGCTTGCCCAGTACACTTGGAACGAGCAGGTTACCATTAGCCTGAAGGGTGAGCAGAAGAAGCAGGAGCACTTCCAGGTGCGCCTGGGCCCAGATGGCAAGCCGCAAAAAACCTCGCTCGATCCACCCGCCGATACTCCGGAAAGCGGTGGCCGCCTCAAGCGCCATGTGGTGGCGAAGAAGAAGGAAGAGTACAAAGACTATGCTGACCAGATGAAGACACTGGCGCAGCAATATGTCCCGCCAGATAAGGATCTGCTCCAGCAGGCTTATCAAAAGGGGAACATCACCCTTGGATCTGTGGCCGACATGCCCAATGAAATGCAACTGGTCATCCACAACTACCTGAAGCCTCAGGATTCCATGACCCTGATTTTCGACAAAACACAGAAGGAACTGCTTCAGGTAAAAATCGCCTCCTACATGGATGATCCGAAGGACGCGATGAACTTGACTGTGCAGTTCAGCAAACTTCCGGATGGAACGAACCACGTTTCCAATCTGGTGATCGACGGCGTCAGCAAACAGCTAAACGTCGCGATTCAAAATTCGAACTATCAGCACCTGTAAACCTTCGATTTAGGCGCGCTGATGCCGCGGTAACTACGTGCTGCTCATGCATGCCGAGCACTTTGTTCGACTTGCAGTTGACACGGCAGATTGCCGAGGTGCAAGCATAGCGCCAGCTCCGAATCCAGGGAAGCTGAAGATAAGAGAGATCTTACAGGCGATGTAAGGTCTCGCTTGTCCACAACGCTCTGGACACGGGGAGGACGCCGTGGGAGAGCCGAATCGCACCCTACGGCAGAAGGCCTCTGGAGTATCAAAATAAACTCTGTCCCTCTCGGCCTATCGCAGGCCGGTCTTCGCCGGATTCGTGCTCTAGCGAGCAGCACTGCTTTCCGGGCAAGACTGCTCTCCTACCGCACAGGGAATCGCTCTTTTGAATGCCCCCTCAGCAAACTCAGATGACCGGCGATGGAGTTCCCTTCTGCGGGGCCTTACATGGGAAAACGGCTCATTGATTCGACCCTTTCAAGTTGGTCGCTCTTACCGTTATTTTCGGTTGTTTCAAGGTGATCGGGGGAACCGGTGTCGGGTGGTCTCAAGGCAAATCGTTCAGCCCGCGGATTTCGAGACAGTAGATTCTCGCCGTAGCGCGGGGGGATACACGCCCGGACCCTTCCCTTGTCAGTTCTAACAATAGCAATCGGTGCCTGCGCGTGAGACCATCCCAAAAGCGATAAAGTCGCCTAGTACGTATTTGGGGAGGAAATCCATGAAATTCGCTGTTCTTTGCCTTCTGGCGTCCACCATGCTCCCGTCCGTGAGCCGCGCCCAGGGTCCGGTTTTCACGATCACCACGGAAGAAAGCGACGTGAAGTTTTTTGTGAAGGCCTCGGTGGCCATCGACGGCAAGTTCAATAAGTGGGAGGCCACGCTGACCTTTCCGTCCACGGATGCCACGTCAGGCGTACTCGACATCAAGATTTATGCTGACTCCGTCAATACCGGAAGCGGCATGAAAGACGACAAATTGAAGAGCAAGGACTTCTTCAACGCCAGCCAGGATCCGTACATCACGTTCCACTCCACAAAGGTCGTGCAGACCGGTCCAACCACCTTTGATGTGCAAGGCACCTTCACCATCCGCGGCGTATCCAAGCCCGAAACCCTGAACCTCACACTGACCGGTAAGGGGACAGGAAACGGCGAGATTAAAGGAACCATGGCGTTTGACCGCAAGGAATTTGGCATGAACAGCGGCATCCCCTTCATCAAGATCGCCGACCGCGTCGAAGTCAACGTCGCCCTAAAGGGCCATAAGGTCAGCGGTCCCCCTTTGGTTTTCAAAGAATAGTCCGTTTGCACTCCCTATGCCCGCGGAGTGACCTCGTCGGGCCATTCCGACCCTCGTTACCATTGGCCTGTTTTTTTCGCTGGCCAGCAGGGTTGCGAAGGGAAAACTCGGCTAGAGGTTTGCGCCTGGTTCGTGGTGGAAAATTCGCTTGAGTTTCTCACAGGCCATCTTTCTGTTTGTCGCGGGGGCGATTGGCGGCGCGATGAACGCCGTTGCGGGGGGCGGAAGTTTTGTGGCGTTCCCTGCCCTCTTGTTCACCGGCGTTGCTCCTATCGCCGCAAACGCGACAAACACCCTCTCTCTGTGGGTAGGGACGGCCGTGAGTGGTGGAGCGTATCGCAAACGATTGAACCTTCCTTGGCGCGTGCTTCTTCCCCTGCTGGTGATGAGCTTGGTGGGAGGGCTTACCGGCGCCTTATTGCTAATCAAAACTCCTGCGCACACGTTTCTCCGGGTGATTCCCTGGCTGATGCTGGGAGCAACACTTCTGTTTGCGTTTGGGAAGCATCTGACGGGACGCCTTTCGGCGGGGATCTCGCACGAAGCGAGCAACGCAGCGGTGGCGGGAGCATCGCTGTTTGAATTGCTGGTGGCGATTTATGGAGGTTACTTCGGGGGCGGAATCGGGATCATGAATCTGGCCATGTTAGCGGCGTTGGGGATGACGGATATTCACGCGATGAACGCGTTGAAGATCGTATTGGTGGCGGTCATCAATGGGGTGGCGGCGGTGACGTTCATTGCGACAGGGGCCATTCTTTGGCCGCAGGCTCTGGTCATGATCGCTGGAGCGGCCATCGGGGGCTACGCCGCGGCGCATTATACGCAGAAATTGCCGCAACCACTGGTGCGGGCGATGGTCCTTGCGCTGGGGCTGGGGATGACCACCTACTTTTTCGCGAAGGCCTACCCCTAGCGTAGTGCCTCGAGGGATACTCCGCGAAGCGACGCGTCCAGCAACTGAATGGTATGAATGACCGGAATTCGGTGATTGATTCTTGCCAGGGAAGATTGTAATTGCAGGACGCAGCCTGGATTTCCGGTAACAACCACGTCCGCTTGTAGCCCGGCGATCAGTTTTGCCTTGCGGTCGCCCAGATCCCTGGCGGCATCGGGCTGCACGAGATTGTAAATTCCCGCAGAACCACAGCAGAGGGGCGCTTCTGGAATTTCCAGCAACTCTGCACCGGGAATCTGGGAGAGCAGCGAGCGCGGTTGGCTGCGGACTCCCTGGGCATGCTGGAGATGACAGGAGTCGTGAAAGGCGATACGAACGCGAAGAGGCTTGCGTTCCGCACGCGGGGGAAGTTCCTCGAGAATCTCGGTGATGTCTCGGCACTTTGCAGCAAATCGTTTGGCGCGCTGGGCATAAGCAGGATCGTTACGGAGAAGATGCCCGTATTCTTTGACGTTCGAACCACAACCGGCTGCGTTGACTACGATAATCTCGACATTGGATTGTTCGAAAACGTCGATGGTGGAGCGTGCAAGTTCTTGTGCCTTCGATTCTTCGCCGGCATGCACGCATAATGCGCCACAACAGGTTTGCTGTGGCGGAGCGAGGACTTCGCATCCTTCCGCGGCGAGGACGCGGGCGGTGGCCGCATTCACGTGAGAGAAAAAAGTGCGCTGCACACAACCAAGGAGGAGGCCAACTCGCCTGCGTTTCTCACCTTGGGCAGGAGTTAGGGGAGGAACGACTTTTGTGGGCCGGACATCGGGAAGCAGCGCGTCCATGGATGATAAGGATTTGGGGAGAAGTTTGAGAACGCCGCTGGCGCGGAGTGCGGCCTGTATCCCGGACTTTTGGTAAACGAGAAGAGGCCAACGCAGAAATCGCAAGCGTTCGGGTTTCGTGAAGGTTTCAAAGAGCAAGCGGCGGTGAAGCTTCTCTCCCGCGGGGCGATCAAAGTTGCGCTGGATCTGGGCGCGGGTGGCTTCTATCAATTTACCGTACTGGACGCCGGAGGGGCAGGCTGGCATGCACGCGACGCAGCCGAGGCAGGCATCAAAATGACTGACCCATTTTTCGTTCATGGTTGCCGTGCCTTCGAGGGCCATTTTCATGAGATAGATCCGGCCGCGCGGGGAATCCATCTCCTCGCCCCAGAGAACGTAGGTGGGACAGACGGGAAGGCAAAACCCACAGTGCACACACTTTTCGATCAAGTCGAGCGCCGGTGGCTGATGCGCGTCAAAGGCGCTGCGCAGGACTGGTTTTTGTGGTTCGCTCGCCATTCGTTTAAATTCCCCCAACGAATCGGCCGGGGTTCAGTGTGTTTTTCGGATCGAGCTGATGCTTTACGGCTCTCATAAGGGGCAGCGCGTCGCCAGGATTTCCCCATGCATCAAGGTGGTCGAACTCGCTCGGATGGAGCAGAACGACAAGGGAGCCGCCGGCTTGCTCTTGCGCGGTGCGAGCCTGATTTACCCCAGCAGCGAGTTGCGCGGGTTGGCCCTTGAAGCGCAGCACCGCGATTCCCGTTGCTTGGCCCACGAGCTGCCACTGGAGTGATTCGGCCCGGGCTATTCCCGCAATTCGTTCCACGGTGTTTGCGAAATCCGCAGGAAGGACGCCAATCTTCGCAATGACACTATTCTCTGACGAGGTCCAGAGATCCTGTCTTGCCTTCCAGACCGTTTCGGAGGATTGCGCAACCGGTGTTAATCCGATGATTTCTTGCAGAGCCAATTCCTGTGCACTGATGCCCTCTTCTGTTGCCTCGAACAGAATGTCCGCTCGGAGCGGTGTCTCACTGCCACAACAAAACTGAACTGCCGTGTGGGCAAGCTTCGAGTCATGGACGACGAGAAGATGAGTCTGCATGGCGGCCAGGTTCTCCGCGGTGAACGAGATCGTTTTTGCGAAACGCGGGAGGGGATGCAAGCGAAATACCGCGCGGGTGATGATGCCAAGAGTGCCAAATGCGCCGGTGGCTAGCTTCGGAAGGTCATAGCCAGCGACATTTTTTACGACTTTGCCGCCGCTGCTGGCCAGGGTTCCCTCGGGGAGTGCGAACGTGACGCCGATGATGAGATCGCGTAGAGCACCGAAGCGCAGGCGCAGGGCTCCGCTCTCATTCGTGGAGAGTACACCCCCGATGGTGGCACGTTCGGGCCACAAGCCGTCAAACGCCAGGCGCTGACCGTGTTGGGCTAACGCGCTCTGCAGAGATTGCAACGTGCAACCAGCCTCGACGGTAACGGTGAGATCCGCCCAGGCATGCTCGACGATTCGATTGAGCCGTGCGGTGGAGAGAATTAAATCAGCACTTTTAGGCGCGTTGCCCCAATCGAGTTTCGTCCCCCCGCCACGAGGGATGACCGAGAGTGAGTTTTCATTGGCATAGGCAAGCACAGCAGCGAGTTGACGTTCGTCTTCCGGCTCCACGAAAAACTGAGGAAGCACTCCGGAGATGGCATCGCCACCGGCGCGCACATGCGGAGCACCTGTAATGGCGACGAGTTGCTCTTCGATGGAGTTAGTTTTCAGCATGGCGGAGGGAGGATCTCATTGTGCACGTCAGAACCGCACGGCGATACCGGCGGATTCCAAGGGATGTGCGACATATTCGCCCGGCTTTTCGCCACACAGGCGAGGCGTGGGAAATACCTTGGTGGGGTTGGAGAGTTGAAGAGGATCGAAGGCGCAGCGGACGCGCTGCATGGTATCGAGATCGGGTTCACTGAACATTTTTGACATCATTCGCTTTTTCTCTTCCCCGACTCCGTGTTCGCCGGTGATGGATCCACCCGCGGCGAGACACAATTCAAGAATGCGGTAGGAAAGCGATTCGGCGGCTTGTTCTTGTCCGGCGATATGGCGGTCGTAGAGAACCAAGGGATGCAAATTGCCGTCGCCGGCGTGGAAGACGTTGGCAACGCGGAGACCTGTTTCCTGGCTAAGGCGGACGATTTCGCTCATGACCCGAGGCAACGCGGTCCGTGGGATCACGCCGTCTTGAACGATGTAGTTCGGTGAGATGCGGCCCATGGCGGCGAAGGCGGCTTTGCGACCTTTCCAAACCAACGCCCGCTCAGTGTCGCTTTGCGCGACACGAATTTCCCACGCACCGTTCTTGCGGCAGAGTTCATCCACGTTCTGCATCAGCGTTTCGACTTCGGCGATGGGGCCATCGAGTTCGACGAGCAGCAAGCCACCGCAGTCCGGGTAATTCGCATGGACGGCGGCTTCCGCAGCCTGAATGGCCAGGTTGTCCATCATTTCGATGGCTGCGGGGAGCATGCCCGCGGCGATTATGTCGCTGACAGCAGCGCCCGCTTCGTTCGTGTCCGGGAAGGCCGCAAGGAGGGTCCTGATGCATTCCGGACGCTTCACGATGCGAAGGATGACTTTGGTGGCGATACCCAGGGTGCCTTCCGAACCGACGAAAACGCCGACCAGATCGTAGCCCGGCGCGTCCAAGGCCTTTCCGCCCAAATGAACCAGAGAACCATCGGGGAGAACGACCTCCAATCCAAGAACATGCGTGGTGGTGAAACCGTACTTCAAGCAGTGCGCACCACCGGAATTTTCGGCAACATTTCCGCCAATACTGCAAATGGATTGTGAGGAGGGATCCGGCGCGTAAAAATAGCCGTAAGGCTGAACGCGCCCGGTGACATCGAGATTGATCACCCCGGGCTCAACGACAACGCGCGCGTTCGGAAGGTCCACTTCCAGAATGTGATTCATGCGCGCGAGACTGATGACCATGCCATTTTCGACGGGCAGAGCGCCACCACTTAAGCCAGTGCCAGATCCACGAGCCACAAAAGGAATACGCTCTCGATGGCAGATGCGCACGATGGATTGCACTTGCTGGGTATCGGCGGGGAGCAGAACGGCAAGAGGCATGACGCGAAAATTGGTGAGGCCATCACATTCGTAGGTATGCAGCTCTTCGGGCGAAGAGATCAGTCCGTGATTTCCGACGATGGCACGAAGTTCCTGAAGGATGCGGGCGTCCACGGCAGCCTTTCCGGAAAAATTTCAGGCCCCTGCGGCATGGGCTCTGCAGAGCAGCTTGCCCCATCAGTGAACGAACGTCAAACCGTGCGGAATGAAATGCGGAAATACATAGGCATAGAGCATGACGATAACGCCAACGATGGCCGCCAGTGCGACGGAGTGCCAAAAGACGTAGCGAAAGATCATGCCTTCGTTGCCTACCTGATTCGTGGCGGCGGTGGCAACGCAAATGGATTGAGCGTCGATCATTTTACCCATAACACCACCGGCGCTGTTGGTGGCACACATGAGAATGGGGCTCAGGTTGAGTTGTTCCGCAGTAATGCGCTGCAAGCCTCCGAAAAGAGCGTTCGAAGAAGTGTCGCTACCCGTCAGAGCGACGCCGAGCCAGCCGATGTAGGTGCCGAAAAAGGGGAAAAGCCAGCCGGTGCGTGTGAACGCAAGGCCCAAGACGGCATCCATGCCCGAGTAGCGCGTAACGTAACCAAGACCCAGCATGAAGGACATGGCAACAATCGCGTAGCGCATGCGGTGAAGCGTGTGGCCAAAAATGGCGACGAGTTTTCTTGGTTTCACGCCCAGAATCATGCCAGAGACCAGAGCTGCCAGAAAGCAGCCAGTTCCTGTAGCCGTTAGCCAATTGAAATCGAATTTCGCGTTTTCGGGGGTGGGTTTTGCGACAACGGGTTGGGCGCGGAAGACCGCCTTGTGCAGATAGGGTACCTCCCAACCGCCGGTTTTGAACGCGGGCGTTGTGCCCCTGCCCATGGCGTTCTTGATGGAGGGCAAGCCCCAGAGCAGAACAAAGATCGAGAGGATGGCGAAGGGCAGCCAGGCTTTGGCGATCTGCGCACCGGTGTAATGACGCGGCACTGCTGTCTGCTGCAACTGGCGGATGTCCCACTCGTCATCCATCTGATCGGCGATGATGGGATTTGCCGGGGCGGCCGCAGGAAGCACTTCCCTGCTGACGCGATCAGACTCGCGTTCGTCCTCGAAACGCCAGATATGTTTTGGCTTCCAGAAACGGAGGAAAGCCACAGTAGCGATCATCGAGGTAACGCCCGCGGCGATGTCCACAAGGTTGCTGTCCATGTAGTTGGACCAGAAGAATTGCATACCAGCAAAGGAGAGGCCCACAACCAGAATGGCGGGGAGAACTTCAAACGTTTCCGCCCAGCTCACCATCGCGCGAACCAGCCAGAATGGAACCAGAATCGCGGTGAACGGAAGGATCCGACCGATCATGGCGTTCAAATCGCTTTCCGGAAGAGCCGTGACCACGGCGAGCGTGTGTACAGGGGTACCGATCGCCCCCCAGGCCACCGGAGCAGTATTGGCGATCAGATTGAGAGCGGCCGCGTGAAAGGGTTTGAAGCCCAAGCCAATCATGAACGCACCTGCGATGGCTACCGGCGCTCCGAAACCAGCCGCGCCTTCAATGAATGCTCCAAAACAGAAGGCAACGAGAAGGAGTTGCAGGCGGCGATCCGGCGTGATGGTGGCGACCGACTGCTTCATGATTTCAAACTGCCCGGTCTCCACCGAGATATCGTAAAGGTACACAGCAGCGACAACGATCCAGACAATCTTCAAGAGCCCAAAAGCTGCGCCGTAGAAAAGACTGGTGACGGCCAGCTCGGCAGGCATTCCGAAAATGAACATGGCGCAGAGGACAGCGGTGGTAGCGCCGGCAATGGCGCACCAATGCGGCCGGACCTTAAGCCCAGCGAGCAAGCCGAGCAGTACGACGATGGGGAGTGCGGCAATGAGGGTCGAGAGCCACCAGTGACCAAGGGGATCGTACACTTGCGTCCAAGTCATGATCCGTCCTCCGAAGAGAGCGATCTTGCAAACTTGCGCGCCCGAATTCTGCGAATCGCCGGAAAGGCCAGGGGACAAAACTTTAGTTTGATGCGTTAACCCGAACCAAGCCGCACGGCATCCAATACCCTCTTACGGCGCTAAAGTCAAGAATGGACTCGTGGGGACGCTCCTAGAAGGCTCAGCAGCAGCGGGAACCAAGCAGGACAAAACGGTACGGAGGTCAAACTCGAGATGTTTCTTGCCACAGGTGGCGCGGACAGCGTACTTTGCATGGGTGAAAGCCAACTGACCGATTGGGACACGGCATGCGGGGCTGGTAACATTTAGCGCTTGAGGTGACGAACGATGACGACTCCTTCCCTCCATGGCGTCGAGATCCTGGCGGTTCCACAGGCTGGGCAAGAACGCGTGCTGACGCCCGCCGCACTGCAATTTATCGTTGAGCTCCAGCGGCGGTTCAATGGCCGCCGAGTGGACCTGCTGGCGGCGCGGGCGGCGCGGCAAAAACGGCTGGATGCGGGGGAGAAGCCTGATTTTTTGAAAGAAACCCAGAAACTACGCGAATCCGAATGGACGGTTGCGCCGATTCCCGCCGATCTAGACGATCGCCGGGTGGAAATCACCGGGCCCGTCGACCGAAAGATGATCATCAACGCACTCAATTCTGGCGCCAAAGTGTTCATGGCGGATTTTGAGGATTCGAATACACCGACGTGGGCCAACCAGATTGAGGGACAGTTGAATCTGATGGATGCCGTGCGGCGCACGATCACGTTCTCGGATCCGGCCACAGGGAAGAGCTATCAGCTGGCCGAACGCACAGCGGTTCTGTTCGTTCGGCCACGCGGTTGGCACCTGGAAGAGCGGCACATCCTGGTCGATGGGCAACCAATGTCTGGCTCGCTCTTCGATTTTGGGTTGTACTTTTTTCACAACGCGAAAGAATTGATGGGATCCGGCTCCGGGCCTTATTTCTACCTGCCAAAGATGGAAAGCCACCAGGAAGCAAGATTATGGAACGACATTTTTGTTTTTGCGCAAAGCGCAGTGGGGATTCCGCAAGGCAGTATTCGCGCCACAGTGTTGATCGAAACCATCCTGGCGGCGTTCGAGATGGACGAAATCCTGTACGAGCTAAAAGACCACTCTGCGGGATTAAATTGCGGGCGCTGGGACTATATTTTCAGCTTCATCAAAAAGTTTTCGAACGATCCCAAGGCCGTGCTGCCGGACCGCGCCCAGGTGACCATGACCACGCATTTTCTGCGCTCGTACAGCAAATTGTTGATTCGCACGTGCCACCGGAGAAATATTCATGCGATGGGGGGAATGGCGGCGTTCATTCCCATCAAGAGCGACCCGGTCGCGAACGAAAAAGCGATCGCCCAAGTGCGCGCTGACAAGGAGCGCGAAGCGGGAGATGGACACGATGGCACGTGGGTGGCTCATCCGGGCCTGGTGCCCATCGCGACAGAAATCTTTGACCGCCTTATGCCCCGCCCGAACCAAATCGACAAAAGACTCTTCGATTTTCACGCGACTGCCGCCGATCTGCTGCAAGTTCCTGCGGGAGACATCACCGAAGCCGGTCTCCGGCAGAATATCGCCGTGGGACTGGGCTATTTGGAGGCGTGGCTTCGCGGGACCGGCTGCGTACCTCTCTTCAACCTGATGGAAGATGCGGCCACGGCGGAGATCAGCCGCGCACAACTCTGGCAGTGGATTCATCAAGGCGCAACGCTCAAGGACGGGCGCAAGATCGAAGTTCCCATGTGCGAGCACATCATTGATGAAGAATTGGACAAAGCAAAGCAGAGCGGAGACGCCATTCGCTTGTCGGCTTATGAAAAATCCGCTCAATTGATGCGCGATTTAATTCGCGCGCCACAGTTCGTGGAGTTTCTGACGGTTCCGGCCTACCAGCGAATTTTAAGCGAGGGAAATTAGACAACTCAGCACCAATCCCCACCCGGCGAATAAGGCAGCCGCAAGGACTGCGAGAGCAGAGGAATTGCCGTCCCAAATTCCTCGCGGGTCGACAAGCTTGAAATCATTCCCAAGGTGAAATGATGAAGAAGAAAAACACGAAATGGATTTTGGTGTTCAGCCTGGGTTTGGTGTCGTGCTCGAAGAGTGCGCCGTCGGCACCCGCAGTTGCTCCCGCGCTTCCGGCTCTGGCGGAAAGACCAACAACAGCGCAGACAGCGCCGGCGAGCGGCCGAGGGGTGAAGACGGAGATGCGCAATGTACTGTTCCATCTGACCGCTCATGCAAGTGCCCACCTGGAAGTACTCTCGGGAGAACTGTGGCCAACAGGAAAGAATGAGATGGTGGTGTTCGACGACAAGAATTCCTTCGAGGTGCGCGTCACGAACGGAACGGTTTCGATATCGCCGGAAGGCCTGTCGGACATCATGAACAATCACGTGTTTGCGCGGAAAGACGCTTCCCTGAAAGATATAACGGTCTCCATCGACAAAGGGAGGCTCATTGTTAAGGGCAAGCTGCACAGCAAGGGTGACATCCCTTTCGCCACTGCGGTGACACTGAACGTATCTTCAGATGGTCGGCTACGCGTGCATACGGAAAAAATCACTGCACTCCGGCTCCCGCTAAAAGGGGTGATGGGACTATTTGGAATTGAACTCGCCAACGTGGTGAACACTAGCAAGATCGATGGCATGGACACGGACAAAAATGATTTGCTAATGGACTTGGGGAAGCTTCTGCCGGCGCCCCATATTCGCGGAAAATTGAGTGGCGTACATGTGGAAAATAATGCCATCGTGACGACATTTGGGGATGGGGGAAAGTCGCTTTCTCCCCCCACGGAAAAAGGTAATTACATGACCTTTCAAGGCAGTCCCGTACGGTTCGGGAAGTTGGTGATGGAGCAGGCGGACCTCACCGTGCTGGACCTCGATCCTGGCGATCCGCTTGATTGGGACCAGGATTATTACAAGGAGCAGCTTATCGCCGGTTATTCGAAAATCAATTCGAATTTTGGGGTACGGGCGTATGTGCGAGACTATTCAAAGCTCGGACGGTCGTCGAAGCAAGCGTTGAAAGTGCCGCTCGATTGACGCAAGGCCTACTTGAGCGAGGCCATGTCGATAACGAAGCGGTATTTCACGTCGCCCTTCAAGAGGCGATCGTAAGCGTGATTAATCTGCTGGATGGGGATTCGCTCGATGTCGGAGGTAATGCCGTGTTCGGCGCAAAAATCGAGCATCTCCTGAGTTTCGCGGATGCCGCCGATAGCAGATCCAGCCAAGCGCCGCCGGCCCATCAACAAATTAAAAGCATAGACTGGCGCGGGCTTCTCCGGAGCACCGACCAGGGTCAGGGTGCCGTCTCGCTTCAACAGTTGGAGGTAGGCATTCAGATCGTGCTCCGCGGAGACCGCGTCGAGGATGAAATCGAAGCTACCGACATGCTTGTGCATCTCGGCCGAGTCTTTCGAGATAACGACCTCGTCGGCGCCAAGGCGCCGCGCATCCGCGGACTTATTCGGGGAGGTGGTGAAGAGGACAACGTGAGCGCCGAAAGCGTCGGCAAACTTCACGCCCATGTGCCCGAGTCCGCCCAGACCGACGATGCCCACTTTTTGGCCCTTGCTGACGTTCCAATGACGCAAAGGCGAATAGGTGGTGATGCCAGCGCAGAGAAGTGGAGCGGTGCCGGCGAGGTCCAATTTATTGGAGACGCGTAGAACGTAGGCTTCGTCGACGACGATGCTGTCGGAATAGCCACCGTACGTCACACCACCGAGAATTTTGTCCTCAGCATTGTAGGTGAGGGTCATGCCGACTTCACAGTATTGCTCTTCTCCCGCGCGACAACTGGCGCAAGTGCGGCACGAATCCACCATGCAGCCAACGGCAGCGATATCGCCTTCCTTGAATTTCCTAACCGCGCTGCCGACCTTAACTACCCGGCCGACAATCTCATGACCGGGAACAATGGGATACACCGTGGGCATGACGCTCTGCCATTCGTTACGAACCTGGTGAAGATCCGAGTGGCAAACGCCGCAGAACAGAATCTCGATCTGGACATCCTGAGGACGAGGAGAGCGTCGCGGGAGGGTGAAGGGAGCTAGGAGCTCGGCTGCGCTGTGAGCAGCATAGGCTTTGGCCGTAAACGTCTGTGGTTTTGAAGAAATATTTGTTGTAGGTGCTTGTTTTGCCGCTTCACTCATATCTGAATTTCTCCTCGGAGAGACGACTGCGATAAAGGTAACCCAAGTCGGAGGCCCGGTCACTGACCCGAACTGCCAACGCTCCTCCCGCGCACTCCATGATCTTCAGTCCTTTGGATGAATTGACCGGTTTCGTGGGTACATGCAAAAGATCTAGCCGTCTCCTCTCACCTGGGGTTTCGATGGACAGTTTGCTCCTGACAAAGCAAACTTTGCGTGGATTTCGTCGAAAGGAGTTACAGAAAATGCCCATCAAAGAGATGGTTGCTACTGCTTGCGTGATAGCACTTCTGGCAAAAGTGCTGATCGTTCGTGCTGCCGAGGCACCGATCGTAGCAGTGAAGGGTTGCGTTCTGGACTCTGCTTGCGCTTTCACCAAAGACCTGAAAAAACCAATCGGGAGCCAGTGCGCCGTCGCGTGTGCAAAGGCGGGCTCTCCGCTGGTGATTCTCGCTGATGATGGGACCATTGCTTGGCCGATCGCGGATACCACGCCATCAACTCGGCAGAATGCGAGGCTCCTCACGTTTGCAGGGGAAAAATTGACAGCGAGTGGCAAGATACAGGAACGTGGCGGCTCCAAAGCGATCGTGACAGAGAAGATTGAAGCGCAAGCGGCGCAGAAATAGAGTTACAGACTACCGCAACAAACGAATGGTGCCTCACCCATCCACCTCGTGAATGGCGGAGCGGTGCGCACGACTCGCTAACAACTTAGAAGTCGAAGTCCCCGTCGATGCGCCAGAGGCGGCCGACGGAATTATAGAAGACGCCGTAATCGGGAGAGGCGAAATATTGTTGAACGTCGCGGGGATTGTAGTGGTTGGTCACGTCGATAACCTTGAGGCCGCCGAGGAATTGAATGCGGTGGCCGTGAAGTTTGAAATCGAATGGATATTGCAACTTGAGGTCGAGACTGGCGAAGGTGGGAAAACGCCCGGCCTCATCTCGCGCGCCAATGTAATTCCAGTTTTCATCGAGCTTCGAGTAGGGGAATCCACTATGCGTGTCGAGGATGGGGACGAATTGAAGCTTGTAGGGTAGTCCGATGATGCCCCAGAAGAGAACGCGATTGGGCGCATCGCTTGGAAGTGGGCCGTACTGGTTGGGACGAATCAAGGGGTACGGATTGTTACCGAAAAACTGGTTGTAATCGTTCAGATCGCCAACGGCACGCGAGCGGACATAGCTGGCCACAAGGCTGGTGCGCTCCGTGGGATTCCAACGAAGCATGGCGAGGAACTCATCGTACCTCTGTGTTCCAGAGTTGAGCAGTTGGAGCTGGGCAGGTTGGAGTGCGGTTGGAGCCACGGGATTCACGAAGAATTCCCGATAGCCTTCTCTGTGCTCGTAGCCAAGGCGCAGAAGAAGATTCTGGCGAACCTGGCGATCGAATTGGAGTGTGGCGCCCAGACTGTGAGGAAGACGAAGCGCACCGTTATTGGTAGCGATGACGTGCGTGTAGGTCGTCGGACCCTGCTCGATCGTGATGCCATTGGGAGTAAAGAACGTGATGGTCTGCGCTGGAATGTTCGGGAAAATGGCAACGTTGAGCGGAATTTTGTCGTAGAACAGTCCCACGCCGCCGCGGACGGCGGTGCGATTGTCCTTCGTGGGAGCAAAAACGAAGCCGATGCGAGGGGCAGCGTTTAGCGCCTCGGCGGAGAGGCTGTCATGGTCGAGTCGCAGGCCGAGGTCGAGGGTGAAGCGAGGGTGAAGCTGCCAGTTATCTTGCAGATAAAACGCCGCACGATTGGCTGCAGCTGAAGAAGGTATCGGATTGCCGTAGGTGATTTCGCTAGACAGGGTATTGTCTTCCCGAAGAACTTGCACGGGAAGATTCGCGATTGTTCCATCGTAGGTGGAACGCGACAAGGAGTACCCGAAGGTCAAAAGATGGCGGCCTTGAAATTCAACAGGACGCAGATGGAGCGCCTGGTTCCCTTGGTACAACCAGGTATTGCGATGCTGTGTTTCAAAGAAACTGCCGGAATTGTGCTCGGGGAAAAGGGTCATCACGCCCGGCTGGGAATCCGCGGGAAAGAGGTGAGAGTCGAGCTGCTTGACGGAGAAGAGGGATTGGACGAAGCCGCCGCCGGAGAGAATCCAGCGATCAGAAACGGAAAGAAAAAAGCCGCGTTGGCGGTAGTCGTTCGTGACGGGCTGCGGATTGAAGGTGTCAATATTGGCGTAGCTGGTGTTCTCCGGAGCGAGAGTGAGGATGGTTGTGAGCCGGTGAGAGGCATTGATGTCCCAATCGAGTTGCGTTTGTGTATTGACGCGTTGATCCACGCGGACGTTATTCGGATTCGGGAGCGAGGGGACGCGGACGGTGTCATAGCCATAATAGAGCGACTGAAAGACATAGAGTTTGCCTTTGATGAGCGGGCCGGAAAAGGCCAGATGCGGAGTAAGGCTCTCAATTCCGTGGATGTGGTAATCAATCCAGCGAAATCGCGGGATCGGGTCTTCGAAGAGGAATTTCCACTCATCTCCGCCGCCGCGCGTAGTGACTTCGATGACCCCACTGGAGAAGCCTCCAAATTCCGAGGAAAAGGGATTGGAGAGGACGCGCAGGGACTCGACCGCCGCGGTGGGAAGACGAAGAGCGGGCTGACCGGTGAATGGATCCCCGATCGAAGCGTTGTTAATTAGCGCGGTCGCTTGATTGGCATTGCCACCTTTGATGCGAATCAGTCCATCGGGACCGCGGAGAACGCCGGGGAGAAGAGGAAGAGCTTCCTGGAAATCGTCGTTGAGTTTGACCAGAGATTTGAGGGTGTTGGTCGTGAGGACCTGCCCGCCCCCGGAGCTCGAAGAAGTGTCAATGCCCGTGGGATTGGTGCTGACGGTAACGGATTCGGATTGCATTTGCGGAAAGAGTTGGAAATCAACGGTGGATGGGGTGCTCAAGGTGAGGGTGATCCGTTTCGTTGCCACCCTAAAACCGGTGAGCGTGACGGAAAGTTCGTAATCACCCGGGAGAATCCCGACGAAAAGGTATTGGCCGAGTTCATTGGAGACAGTAGCCAGTTCCCTTCCGGAAGCAAGATTCCTGAGGGAGACTCGCGCATCGGGCCATACGGTCTGTACGCGATTCGCATCGATCGTGAAGATGGTGCCGGAGAGTTTGGCGGTATCAGCCTGGGAGGGGACCACATAGGCAAGCGCCGAAAGAAAGACGCAAAAACATTTCAGGAAGGTGGGGCGCGTGGCGCGAAGTCGCCGAAAAAGACCGGGGAGCCGCATGACGACGAGAGTACAACACTACGATGGGAGGTGCCGGAGCGCGCGTTGCCTTCCGGCCGGGTCCGCCGGAAGGAGCACCGGGCAGACCCAGGCAGAAAGCAGAAGGCTAGAGTGCGCGGTAGTCCGAGTTTGACGTGTTCACGGTGAGCTGCTTACTGACTCCATCGAGGGTCGTGGTAGCTACAGGGTTGGTTCTATCGGGAAGGCGGCCAAAGGTAACCATCAAATTCAGAACGTCCGGCGGATTGTGCCTATGACTGACAATGGAAATGCCCTGAAGCTGCTTTCCGTTGTCGTCAAAGTTCAGCGTCACGGAATCTCCCGGTTTGGAGTAGCTGTGGATCACCAGCTTCATTTCCCCGGGACCGCCTGCGCCGGGCGAGAGAAGGATATTGCCCTTGGCATAGGCCGTCTGAATGGCATCCTTGTTCGGTCGTATGTAATGCTGGGCTACTCTCCTCTGGTTGGCTAATCCTTGTATTCTTCCTTCTTCTTTTCGACCGTTCGCTCCTTCCGTCTGCCCCCTCGGCCTCCCGGTTGCTCCTCGCCAACGGGCGCGGGGTTGAGAGAGCTTTTCACAGGCTTGCCATCCGGGCCCTGGCGCACCTCAAAATGTTCCGTCTTCTTCTCCTCGTTCTTAAGGATGATATTGACGGTCTCTTCTCAGCTGGAATGGGCGAGGGCTTCCTTATTTCGGGCAGAGGATTCTTTCAAATCCGCAACGCGTTGTTGAAGATCGGCAGCACCCTGGGAGCGGAGAGTGGGACTGCCAAAAAAGCGGCGGCCAGACCGAGAGCAGCGATCCATACGGCCGTCTAAATATTCAAATGTAAAGCAGTTCCATAGTTCATGTGACACTTTTCCTTTACGTTTATCGGTTCTTGCTGGAAGAGCGCATACCACGAATGGGTCTTGCAGCTTAGTCAAAATCAAAGGGCAAACAGGCAGTCACTGTGCGAAGGTTTACATGCCGGAGGCGAATTCTTGTAAAGAGAGTAGTCCGAAGCAGATCGCAACGCTAATTCTGTTTCCCCTCGGGTGACATTTCGAGAGGCCGAAGTTGGGGACCTGCCTGGGAATCGCGAACGAGGCGAAAGCCAAGCCACGCAAGAACCACGAACATGCCAAGCCACCCGAGGTGACGCGTGAAATGCCCAATCGTCTGATCGTGCGGAAGCACGCCCCATTTGGAGAACAGGATGGTCCAATCGCTCTCATCAGAATTGACAAGAGGCAAGTTCCTCGAGCGCGCGTCCGCCATGTACGTACCGACGTACAGAAAATTCTCAAAGAACCAGAAGACGGAGAAGACGAAGCCGTAAGTTTGGCGATGGAAGAAGAAAAAGAGGGCACAAAGGAATGGAACCAGAAGCTCTCCGAGAGTACCGCCGAGGATCATCAGCGTGTAGCCACCCCATCCAAAGAACAGATGACCGGACTCGTGGATGATGAGGTTGGCGTAATCGAGAAAGAGAAAACCGGAGGTGTCGCGCCAGGCGTAAAACAGAAAAAGGAGGTAAAACGCCAGGCAGATGCTGCCGCCGAGACGGGAAACTCGGGTCCATGGGTCGAGCGAATCGAATGACAGCTCCATGAAGTGAGAATAACAGGAATGAGTTTTGTTACGGGGTGAATGGAAGAAGGTGTTGCCAGTGGAGAAACCGAGAGGATTGAGGCTTGAGAACGGAGGCTTCGAAGGACCGGGCCTCCCGCATTACTCAGCGGAGCGCGATGAGTCCATGGAGGAGGATTGGTCGAGGCTGCTTTCGACGGCGGAACCCGTAATCAAGCGCGCACCACGACTGAAGGTGAGATATTCGAAGCCCCACTGAATGAACACTTGTACACGACTTTGGAATTGGACGATGTACATGAGGTGGATGAACAGCCAGGCAGCCCAAGCGAGCAACCCGGAGATATGCATGCCGAAAATATTGGCGACAGCAGCGGCTCGACCAATGACCGCCATGTCTCCTTTGTTGAAATAGTGGAAGGGCGGCGGTTTGGGCTTGTCAGAGAGGCGCGTGAGAATGACCTTGGCGGCGTAATGCCCTTCCTGGATGGCGGGTTGGGCGACGCCCGGAACGGGCTTTCCATCTTCGCTGACCACGTGGGCTAGATCGCCGACAACAAAAATGTCTGCGAAGTTGGGAACCGTGAGATCGGGGAGAACTCTGATCTTGCCGCTGCGTTCGGTTTCCGCGGAAGTCCGTTCGGCAAGACGGCGGCCGAACTCAGTGGCATCGACGCCACCAGTCCAGAGAATAGTTTTGGCGTCGAGGCTACCGGAAGTCTGGCCTTGTTTGTAGCTGATGCCATCGGCATGGATGTCGGTGACGAAAGTATTTTTGCGAACTTCTACGCCGAGTTTGGTGACGAGCTTTTCGGCCTCGGCCGATAGATCTTCGGGGTAAGCAGCGAGAACGCGCGGACCACCTTCAAGAAGAATAATGCGTGATTCCTCGGGCCGAATGCGGCGGAAATCGTGGCGCAAGGTTTCGCGGGCAATTTCGGCAAGGGCGCCGGCGAGTTCCAGGCCCGTGGCGCCAGCACCGACAATAACAAAGGTGAGCCAGGCGCGGGCTTCCGCTTCCGTAGCGGCACGCTCGGCCCGTTCAAAAGCATAGAGAAGTTTGTGGCGGATGGCGGTAGCTTCCTCAACGGTCTTGAGGCTGGGAGCGACATCGCGCCATTGATCCTTGCCGTAGTAAGAGGTTTGCGAACCGGTAGCGATGATCAGGGAGTCGTACGGAAAAACGCCACCGTCGCGAAGAACCACGGTTTTCGCTGCGGGATCGAGATCAACAGCTTCGCCGAGCAAAACTTCCGTGTTTTTCTGGTGGTTGAGGACTGAGCGAATGGGCGCAGCGATTTCACCCGGGGATAGCGAGCCGGTTGCCACTTGGTAGAGCAGTGGCTGGAAAAGATGAAAGTTGCGCTTGTCGATGAGGGTGATCCGGGCATCAGCGCGCTTAAGGGTTTGGGCGGCTACGAGGCCGCCGAACCCCCCACCCAGGATCAGGATGCGATGTTTTTCGGGCATGTTTCCCCTTCCGCGGCCAAATTATGATGTGGATATTGTACTGGAGCCCCGGCTGCCTCATTATTTTAGATGATGGCTATGGTACAGAGTCACAGGGCCACGCGCGAGCAATTCGAGCGGGACGCTGTGCGATTGCTGTGCTCTGACCTGATCCAGCCGGGAACACGAGTTCGGCTAGCGGGCATGCTGAAAAATTATGAATTTGCAGGCGATTTGAACCACGCCGTCTACGAAGCGATCCTGGGTGTAGGCGCAGTTCCGGCGCGACGGCTCCGCGAGTTGTTGCCGGGGAGAGTAACGAATCTAGGGTTCCCGGATTTCGAGCTGCGAGAGTATCTGGGTGGGAATGGCTCTACCGACAACATCGATAAGCTGTTCGAGAGTTTGTTGGCGCTTACGGAGGCGTACCCCGAGGAGAACAAGAAAGCCATGGGGCAGTCGGCGTGAAATGGAGTGCCTACCGGTGGTCCTGCCTGATTGAAGCGGTGGCGTTTGCGGGATTCGTGGGAGCGTATATCTGGAAGTTGCAGGCAGCGGCGCCATGGACCTGGCTGGCGATGCTGTTGTGGCTGGTGGTGAGTTTCCTCGCGCGCCGAGACACACCGAAGACGCTGGGGTGGCGCGCCGACAACCTGTGGGCGGCCATAAAGCGCTCGGCCTCTTTTTTTGGCGTGAGTTCCCTGCTTATCTGCTTTGCGGGCTTGTTTCTGGGCATGCTGCACCGATTGCCTTCCCATTTGATTGAACCGAGGCGGTTCGGGGGCTACCTGGCGTTTTGCGTGTTGCAACAGGTGGGACTGAACTCCTTTTTGACCAACCGGCTGCTGGGAGCCTTTGAAGAGCCTGCGCCTGCGGCGTTGGTTGCCGGGGCCCTGTTTGGCGCCCTGCACTGGCCGAATCCAGTGCTGGTGCCGCTGACGTTTCTGGGAGGTGTGGCGATGTCGTGGCTGTTCGCGAAGGAAAGGAACATTTTGCCACTAGCGCTCGGACAAGCCATTTTGGGGGCACTGGTATGGTGGGCGTTTCCAATTTCGTGGCACCACTCGATGCGCGTGGGGCCGGGTTACTTCAGTTTTAAGTTATAAGTGGACAGTTTTCAGTCGGATGGAGAAAGACCTGGAGTTGGGTGCCAACAGAGACAATTTGGCCAGGGGACGTTTTTAGCGGTGGAGCGCATCACGAGCGGCAGAGGGATGGTCTGCGGCGAGAGAGACTGATGCGACAAATCTGGATTTTCTTTGTGGTTCTTGCAGTGACTGCAACGTTTACGGGTGGCCAAGAAGTTTCTCCGCCTGCGAAGAAGGCGGTCGAAACAATTGGCGAGGTCCGCAGAATCGGGGCGCCCGATGAGTATGAACGGACAAACCCTACGCTTGAGGTTCCGGGGCTACTGCGCACGTTAAATTAGGAACTGAGAGCATAATTCGCCGAAGATCTGAACGACACCCACCGACATACGGTACCGGGCAAGGAAGAGATCCTGGAGGACCTTACGGAGGCGGGCTGCGCCGGGCGGACGGTGTTGGCGCTGGTCGTGCATCATGACCTACCCTAGATTTCATAGGCCACCGGATCTCAAGTGGTGGCATACGGGTAGCGACGGAGAAGGTAGGTGTCCAGGGCGTATTTGCCGGGACCGAAGATTAGGATTAGAAGAGCCGCGAAGAGAAAGGTGTAGGGATCAGCGACGTAAAACTTTCCCGGATCTGAAAAGATGGAGGTGAGGGCGGCGCGGTCGGCCACGATATAGGCCATGAGCATGTCGAAGGTAAGAACGAGGCCGACAAAACGCGAGAAGAGTCCAACGACGAGAAGAAGGCCGCTGAGGAATTCGACGGTGGCCACGAAGGCGGCCGTAGGACCCGGAGCCGGCAAGCCCAGGCTGGCAAAGAATTCAGTGACATGGCCAAGATTGTGCAGCTTGCCCCAACCGTTTTGCGCAAGTTGCAGACCCCAGTAGACACGAACGAAAAGAAGGAAGGGCGACTGCAGAGTGTTGGAGATGCGGACGGCCCAGGCGTAGAGTTTACGGATTTGGGCGACAAAGGGATTCATTTGTTCAGTGCTCCTCGCGTTAGCGAAATCGAAATTAGAAAACTGAGAGCCGCGCACCCGAGAGCCCTCGCACGCAACCGGTTCTTCAGAATAAAGCACGGGGCCCTTCCCGCGTCAGGGTAAGCGAAGAGTCCCGCTGCTACATGAGAGCCGGAAAACCGAAAAGAGTTACGAAATAAACCAGCCCAGGGAAGCCCAATTCTGGAACCACGTGGCGACGTATGGGGCACGCTCCGGCATGGGAATCTTGCTGGAACGAAAACCCGAAAGGATAGCGCGTTCGAGGGTGCGTCCCTGGCGGAGTTGAGTGAGGATGGTGAACTCTTCCTTTTCGAGGCGGCGGAAATAGACGGTGTTTACCATGCGATGAATGGCGAGATAGACTGGCGTGGGTTCCAAACGGGCGACCGCGGAAACTTTTTTGCGTTTCTGGCCTTCTTCCCTGGCATTGCTGGCGACATCGGCAGGTGCATCGTGTTTGATCGCGAGGAGAAGGTCGTCCACGGGAAAATGGAGATCGAGCAGTCGAAGGTAAGGTTGCAGCCGCAGCCGAAGTTTCGAAGGGTCAGCGCCCGCGAGGGCCACAGCAGTAACGGGAGGCGCTGAAGCACTGTCGAAAACTTCAATTTCCGCCCATTCCAGGCGAACCATGTCGAGCGCCAGCCGGTGGCGGCCAGGGGCGTAATGCGCGTGCTTGCCGAGCCAGGATTCGAGACGCGAACCGAGGTCGCGCATGGTGTAGGATCGCGAGGGGCACTCGGTGAGATAGTGTCTCGCGAGGGCATCAAAACGCCGATCGCCGAGTACGGCACGGAGGCCGGGAAAATCATCGCAAAAAGCGTCCAGAACGCGGAACCAGTATTGCCGGTTGTAAATCTCGAGGCGTTCGAAAGAAGTGAGACGCGAATTTGGCTTGATGATCCGGTTCGCAACCTCAGACATGGCTTTGCCGTCGGGCGCAAACCGGCGCATGCGGTCCGAAGAGGAAAGAGGAGTCATGACCGCGCGAGCGACGTGACGCTGAAGTGTGGCGAGTTTCATACCGCGGCCGCCAGAGAAGCGCTGGCCAGGTATTTGTTGGCCTTCCGCGCTTCGGCATGAACTTCTCCGAATGATGGAATGCGATCATCCCATTCGAGGAGAGTGGCCGTATGACCCGTGCGCTGGATGGCGCGATCGTAGAGCTTCCAGACAGGGTCGATGACGGGGTGGTCGTGCGTATCTAGAATGTACTTTCGATACTTGGAATGCCCGGCAATGTGAATCTGAGCGACACGATCCGCAGGGACACCGTTGACGTAGACGGCGGGATCGAAACCATGATTTTGTGATGAGACGTAGATATTGTTGACGTCGAGGAGGATGCCGCAATCGGCGCGCTCGACTACCTCATTCAGGAACTCCCACTCGGTCATTTCGGAGACGTGAAACTCGGCGTAGCTGCTGACGTTTTCCACAACGACGGGAACTTCGAGGAAATCGCGGACCTCGCGAATTTTCTGCGCGGTGATGCGCGCCGCTTCAAAGGTGTACGGCATGGGAAGAAGATCGTGCGTGTAGCGACCATCAACGCTTCCCCAACAGAGGTGGTCGGAAACCCAAGGAGTCTTGGTTCGGCGAATAAGATTCTTCAGGCGTCGCAGGTGTTCGCGATTGAGTTTTTCCGCGGAACCGAAGTACATGGAGACACCGTGTTGGACGACCTTGTAGTGTTCGAGGATCTGGTCGAGTATCTGCAGGGGGCGTCCGCCATCGACCATGAAATTTTCAGAAATGATTTCGAACCAGTCGCACGTGGGCTTGCGAGTGAGGATGTGATCATAGTGCGGAATGCGCAGGCCGATCCCGACTCCGTAGGTGGTAAAGCTGTTGAACCGATTCGCCGGCATTTCGATACTCCAATCCCGAGAAGAAGGGCTGGCAAGACTGCGCCGGCCCTTCCCCAGAGGAATCGCTTGTGGGTTGAAAAGAGACTACTGTTTCTTGTCGCTAGGCATTTTGGAGCCGTCGGTAGCGCAGCCGCCCTTGCCCTTGCAGCTATTCTTGCCTTTGCAGCCGTTATCGCCGCTCTTGCAGCCGCCATTGCCCTTACAGGAGTTTTGGCCCTTACAAGCGTGCTTTTCGACCTTCTTCGAATCATCCTTCTTGTCCGGAGTCTGCGCGGAGAAGGATGCTTTCGCGGTCGACAGCACGGTAGAAGCCTGTACAGCAGCCCCGGAGCCTGCGAGAAGCCCGGCAATCGCTGCACTGGTAATGAGAGCCTTAGTGGTCTTAGTCATGGGTGATTCTTCCCTCCATATGATGTGTTCGGAACGTAAAATCGCCGTTCGGACATAGACCGGCCACAAGGGCCAGAGTGGAATAAGTGCCGGCAGGGTTCGCGAAGTTCCGTAAATGACCGGAGCCCGTCAAGGCTCACGAACCCAAGTGGCCGAAAAGCGACTGCCCCCGTCTGAGTTCAGGGGTGCGGCAAGGTTACACCCGGAACTGGCCAAAAGAGGAGGAAAATCGATTCCCTGTGGAAAACATTACGGACCTAGGTCGCGATAGATTGACAAAAATTTCCTGTTACCTTTGGGGGCGTGAACACTCCCATCAAAGAGGTTTCCATCGGATGAATAGGTGCGTCTGCGGGCGATGAATCTCGGTCACCCGTGCTAAAGGGTTGATGAAGACAGCGGCGGCGCCAAATGAAGCGACATTGCTTTCCCGGATTCTGGCCGGAGAGAGTGAGCTATTTCACGAGTTGATCCGGCCGTACGAGAGGCTGGTGTACGTCACGATATTTGCGATCCTCAGGAACGAGACGGAGGCAGAAGACGGGGCACAAGAAACCATGATCAGCGCCTTCCGAAACCTGAAGAGCTTCCGCGGGGAGGCCAAGTTCAGCACCTGGCTCGTGACCATTGCCATGAACGAGGCCCGGAAACGCCTGAGGAAAGCAAAGTCGGCGGCAGAGGATTCCTTCGACCAACTTTCCGAGGATAGCGAGGGAGATTTTACCCCGGCTGTGCTGACCGATTGGCGCGAGATTCCGCTGGAGGCACTGGAGCGGAAGGAGTTGAAGGAAAAGCTGCGGGAAGCAGTGAGCCAGCTGCCTGACAAATATCGTGAAGTGTTTGTCTTGAGAGATATCGAGGAATTGAATCAGGAAGAGACCGCGGCGGTGCTGGGAATAAACGTGACGCTGGTGAAGGTGAGGTTGCACCGGGCACGGATGATGCTCCAGAAGATGCTGGTGCCTTACCTGAAGAGCGAAGCGCCTGCCCGCGGAGGATTCTTTCGAAGGTGGTTCCAATGAACTTGGAGTGCAAACACGTTTGGGAGCATATCTCCAGTTATCTGGACAAGCAGCTCGACGTTGAGTTGCTGGCGGCAGTGGAGCGCCACCTGGAGAGCTGCGAAGTGTGCTCGGCCATTCTGGACTCGACGCGAAACATCTTGGTCCTGACCGCGGATAATCGGACGTATGAGCTGCCGGTGGGTTACAGCGATCGGCTGCACCAGAGGCTCACGGCAACAATACGGGCGGGCGAATACGGTGGTGAGTGAGAACGACTAGAGGGTGCCCATAAGTTTGTAGTGGGAAATCCATTCCGCAAATAACAAGAAAAGCGTAAGCAGAGAGAGAGCAAGCTGCAGAGTCTCTGATCGCTGCTTGCTTTGAGAGAGAGACTGCTGCCGCCACGCGGAAGCGGAACGGCGGCGGAGCCTGCGCACTTGCCAAAGTGCAGTGAGATTGAGGAGAGCGCCGATCAGAGCGATAACCATCATGGGGACGCGAATGGCGGCAATGTGGAGTCGCTCGGCGACCTTCCACGCGGAGGAAGCGAGGACGACGGCGCCGATGCCCACGAGGAGGCGTATCCCGTGAAGAGCAATGAAGGTGCTGCAAACGCTTTGCAGGAACGCAAGGAAGAAACTGGACCAGTTGAGCCATTGGAAACGCTCGGGAGAGGCCGTGCGCGGTTCGGCCTGAGGGAGTGCGCGAGAATCGGTAGGCTCTGGCATGGGTAGAGTCCTCGAGTGTGGGCGAGGGCATAGTTTGCCGGGAAACAACCAAGTTGACAAGCCGAGCCCAATACCTCCAGGGGCTATAACCAAACACCGGGAATGGGGGTGCGGCACTTTGGGCACTTCCCTGCCTTGAGATGCATGTCCAACACAGTGTGCCAGGAGCGTCGAATCAAAAGTTCGTTACATTGGGGGCAGTGCGTGTTGGCCGCGTCGGAATAGATGTTGCCCTCGTAGACGTAGTGAAGCCCGACATCGCGGGCAATGCGCCGGGCCTGGTGAAGGGTTTGCGGCGGAGTGGGTGGTTTGTCCTGGAGCTTGAAGTCGGGGTGAAATGCGGTGAAATGCAAAGGAACATCAGGGCCGAGATTAGTAAGAATCCACTCGGCTAGCTTACGCGTTTCGGCAGGGTCGTCGTTGAGCGTGGGGATCATGAGGTTGGAGAGCTCAAACCAGACGGCGGTCTCGTTTTTGAGCCACTTTAGCGTGTCCAGGACGGGTTGCAGGTGGGTGAGCGTAATCTTGCCGTAGAAATTTTCGGTGAAGGCCTTGAGGTCCACGTTAGCGGCGTCAATGTGGTCATAGATGTCGTGGAAAGCTTCGTAGGTGATGTACCCGTTGGTGACCATGACGGTCTTGAGGCCCAGGGGTTTGGCGGCTTTACAGATGTCGATGATGTACTCGCCCCAGATTGTGGGTTCGTTGTAGGTAAAGGCGATGGAATGGCAGCCGTGCTTGATGGCCAGGACGGGTACCTCTTCTGGAGGCAAATGTTTGGAGTGGACCTGATCTTGGTGAGATTTGGAAATGTCCCAGTTTTGGCAGAAGAAGCAGCCCATGTTACAGCCGGCGGTGCCCATGCTGAAGATGCGCGTTCCGGGCAGGAAATGGTTTAGAGGCTTTTTTTCGATGGGGTCGACCTGCAGGGCGGCTGGCGATGCATAGCCAAGACTGTAGAGTTTTCCGTTCTGATTGACACGAATGTAACAGAATCCGGATTGGCCGTGCCCGATGTGGCAATGGCGAGGACAGAGGTAACAGTGGGCGCGGTTGTTCGGCTCGGGTTCCCACCAACGTGCTTCGTGGAGAGCGGGTGCTTTTTGGAGGATCTGGAGCGTGGACATGATCCTCGAACCTCTACAGTGAGTATACGCCGGAGTGTATGGGGCGAGTCAGAAGTCTGCCGCTGAGGGTTACGAGCGTTGCGCACGACGCCGGTTGGCGGCCCAATCAGCGAAGGTTTTCAGGTTGTGGCGATACTTCCAGGAGAGCTGAAAGAATTTGTGAGCGTCTAGATTCGCGGCCTCTTTGCCTAGAAAAGTCTCAAAGCGCCATTGGATGTATGGGCTTCTCCAGGGCTGAAGACGGTAGCCCCGTGAGGAAAGCCAGTAAAATTGAAGGATGTTCCACACCGTTGTGAGCGCGTGCGATCAAGCTCCCGAAAATTATAGCAGCCTGACCTAGCCACCCATGGGGACAGAGATGTGCTCGTGGACCAGCAGCCAATTCTTGCCGTGCTTTTCCCAGATACCGGTATAGCGAATGGCCGTGTCCAGCGTTTTTCCATCCTTGAACTTGGCGACCGCGCGCATCGGAACGGTCGTCCAGGCGATGTTGCCGTGGCGCGTAACCTTCAATTCTTTGCCGGCAGTGAGCGAAAGAGATTCCGTGTTATCGAGGAGATTCTTGCGGACGCCGGCATCGTAATCCTTCCACCCGGTGTAGGAAAACGGAGCGACGTCATAAAAGACCAAGTTGTCGTCTTTGGCGTAGAACTTCGCGGCGTTGGAGGGATTGCCGGAACTCCATGCGGCGCAATAACCGTCCGTCAACTTGCGAAATGTGTTGTCATCGGAAGCTTTCTGCTGCGCACGAGCACCCACGAAAGTGACGAGCGCCCCGATGAAAGCGAACAAAACGTAGAGGAACCAATGATGGCGCGGCGCGGTCGTCCGCGGGGAAACTTTGGAAACCTGGACCATGTGCACCTCGAAGCAAGATCCGCCCGGAGAAACCGACCTTGGCGGCTAAGGATTGTGTGACCCCACAATAAACGGGTTTTGATGGGTTGACAAGGTCCGAGAGTACAGGTCCATCAACCGGTCAACCGGCCTTGTTTGCCGATTCCTAGGGTCCGTTCGCCGATTGGCGCGTGCCGTGGTCGGGAGAGTCGCTCTACCCTGACTGTGGGTCGTCGGACTGACGATCTGGAGGCGGGCATGGGAAGCGAAGCGAAGAGGCGAGAGCGGCGGAATCGCTGGCTGCTCGGTGCAGAATGGGCCACGGGCATCGGAATCACCCTTGTGGAAATGCAAATGGGTGTGGATTATGTTCTCGCACACATTGCTGGGCACGTGAGTGCCGTCGTAGGGTGGCTGCCGATGATCGGCACGTTGGTACGGCAACTCTGGGGGTAAGGGATTGCTTAGCGACAGGATCGAAAGTTCGAGCGGCAGTAGAGAAATGGGAAACGAGCGAGGAATGGTAAACGACAGACCAGATTGCAGGGGGATGAGCGGCTGGCTGCCGGGAGCGATCCTGATCGCATTAGGAACGATCGTGCTGCTCGATCACATGAATGTGATTCATGCGGACCGCTTTTGGAAGTATTGGCCGGTACTGCTGATTGCCTTGGGAATCGCAAAGGTGGTGAACGAGGGTAAGCGTGTGGGTGGGGTACTCCTGATTCTGGTGGGCGGAATTTTTCTCGCAGAGCATCTGGGATACACAACGCTGACTTGGGCAACCATCTGGCCTGTGGTTTTGATCGGGGCTGGGATTGCCATGATCTGGGGACGCTTTGACCTGCCCCAACATAGATCCGTGGTTGGGGGCGATGGGCCGGGCACTTTTCAGGCGACGGCGATTTTTGGAGGCGTGGAACGGCGGATCCATTCGACCAATTTTCAGGGTGGAACCATCACTGCGCTGTTTGGGGGAATTGAAGTGGATTTTCGCTCCGCGGATATCGAAGGAGAAGAAGCGGTGATTTTCATTGAAGCAGTTTTCGGGGGCGTCGAGTTGACCGTCCCTGACCGCTGGGTGGTTCATTGGGAAGGACAAAATATTTTTGGCGGGTACAGTGATGAGACCAGGCCGCCGCTGCCGGATGTTCCGGGATCTCCCCCGAGGAAACGGCTGATTCTGCGGGGCCGGGCACTGTTCGGAGGGGTTTCAATCCAAAGCTGAAATACCCGATGAAGATCTTGCGCACAAGCCGGCCACAGCAAATCATCTTTTGGATCGGATGGGGATTCTTCGTTCTTGTGTTGGCCGCGATCCTGGCATCTTCGCACGGAATGCCAGAGCAGAATGCCTTCGTCCTAGGAGCGATTTTGGCGGGTGTGGCGCAGTTGAGTGCTTCGGCAGCCATTTTTTCTTGCCAAACCGCACCGCTCGCAAAGACGCCGGTCTGGCGAGTACTGCTGATCCACACCACCGCAGCGTTCATACTGACATTCTTCTGGGTGAAGATCGGGAGCATCATCGCGCGGGAAATGGACGCAGCCGCCGGATGGGGCGGGACCTACCAGGAATACACGCAGAAGACTGACGTGTTGTATGCCGCTGGGGAATTCTACTACCTGTTGAGCGTGGCGGTTCAATACGCACTGATCGCACAAAAGGCGACGCGGGAGGCACAAGAGCGCGCGGTGGAATCGAGCGACAGAGCACGAGAGGCGGAGTTGAGCGCGTTAAAGGCGCAGATCAATCCGCATTTCTTGTATAACAGCCTGAATTCGATCAGTGCCCTGACGAGCATCGATCCGGCACGCGCGCGCGAGATGTGCGTTTCTTTGGCTGATTTCCTGCGACTGACATTGGGAATGGGAGAAAAGGACGTGATCCCGCTGCGAGAGGAGCTTGCGCTGCTGGAGAAATACTGTGCCATCGAAAAGGTGCGGTTCGGGGACCGGCTGACCATTCAAGAGGACATTCAGGAGGCGGCGAAGGATTGCCTTCTGCCGCCGCTACTGCTGCAACCGCTGTTTGAGAACGCGGTGGTGCACGGAGTGGCGCAAATGCCGGAGGGAGGATGGATCCGGCTGCAGGCAGAAAACAAGGGAGACCGTCTGTCTGTGACAGTGGAAAATTCGTGGGATCCGGAAGCGGGGAGTTCGCGCAAGAACGGAGTTGGGCTGAAGAACGTACAGCGACGTCTGGAAGCGCGCTATGGGAACGGAGCCCGACTGCAAGCGAACGCGGAGGATGAGGTGTTCCGTGTAAGCTTGTCCTTCCCCGCGGAGACGGAGAAGGCAAAGTGAACGCCGACAAACGCAAGTGGAGAGCACTGATTGTGGATGACGAGGAACTGGCGCGGAGACTGCTTCGCGAAATGTTGAGCGGCCACCCGGAAATCGAAGTTGCAGCGGAATGCGGAAACGGCATGGAGGCCGTGAAAGCGGCCGGCGAACATAAGCCCGACCTGTTGTTTCTGGATGTTCAGATGCCAAGACTTTCGGGATTTGACGTTCTGGAATTAATTGATCGCACGGGCGTGGCGGTGATTTTCGTGACCGCGTTCGACCAGTATGCAATGAAGGCGTTTGATGTGCACGCCGTGGATTACCTGCTGAAGCCCTTCAGCCGCGAACGATTTGAGGCCGCGCTGGAACGAGCGAAAAGCCGAGAGGGTAAGAAAGAGATGGAGGTGGCGGAGCTTGCGGCTGCCTCGCGGCCAGCTGGTCAGTACTCGGAAAGAATTGTCGTAAAGGACGGGACAAAGGTGAGCTTGATCCCGGTGAGCAAGCTGGAGTATGCGGAGGCGCTCGACGATTATGTCTCGCTTGTGAGCGAAGGGAAAAAACACCTGAAACAGCAGACCATCTCTGGCCTGCAACTGGCCCTCAATCCGGCAATGTTCGTGCGCATTCACCGCTCCTATGTGGTGAACCTGGAACGGGTGTCGCGCATCGAGCCCTACGGAAAAGAAAGCAAAGTGGCGATTTTGACGAATGGTGTGAAGCTGCCGGTCAGCCGTGCGGGATATGCGCGATTGAAAAAGCTCCTGGACGAAAAGAATTAGGCAGCGCGGCGGACCCAGATGCGAGATGTAGCGGTCTTTCCGAGATGGACGGTCTGGGCAGCAACTTTCAGTGTCAACGTCTCGTCGTAACCACGTTTTAGAACTTCCAATTTACTAGAAGGAAACAAGTGGAGATTCTCGAGAAAATCGAGAAAGCCTTCGTCCTTTTCATAGACACAGAGAACCACGGCGGAATCACCGGGGTGAAGTTCAGACAGGAGAACGCCACCGTGCTTGCGGAGCTGCGCCACGCCGCCACTAATGGGGACGCCGTGCGGGCAAGTCTTGTGAGCGGCGAAGCGCTTTAACAACAAAGCTTCGACTTCAGGTGAAATGGCGTGCTCCATACGCTCGGCTTCCGCATGAGATTTCGCCCAGGGGAGACCAATTACTTCCGTGAGGAGCATTTCCGCCAGTTGGTGACGAAGCATGAGATGCTGCGCGACTTTGCGACCCTTGGCAGTGAGCAGGATCTGGCCGCCCCGCTGAACCTTAACGTGCCCGTCGCGCGACATTCGCTTTACTGCAGCGGTAACGGCGGGAGGAGTGACATCGAGTTCTTCGGCCAAGCGCGCGCTGATGGGCACCTGATCCTCCTCGCGCATCTCCCAGATGGCCTTGAGGTAATCTTCCTGCGAAACGCTGGTTTTCTCGCGGCGCAAAGAGTCTCCAGTCAATTTAAGCCCCGGCAGCTCGTTGAGAGGAGCGTAGCCGGCCAGCTAGCAACAGCACTCGGGTTTCGAGCTCTTCTAAAATTCTCTGATAAGTCACAGGTTCTTCGCCATAGGGATCTTCAACTTTCCAGATTTCGACTTTGGGGGCCAAACGAGGATTGGCGTTGCCGTCAACGTTGTCGACGAATTCGTCGAGAGACTGTCCGGAAAGATTGATGATGAGATCCGCATTTTCGATTGCCGCGCCGCGAAGCGCCTTGGACGTGAGTCCATCGATGGGGTAGCCGTTGGCTTGAAGCGTCTGTTCGGTCTCCTCCGGAAGCCGGCCCAGCGGAAAAATGCCAGCACTAGAAGCTTCGATGATATCGGGAGCGTGATGGCGCGCGATGGCTTCGGCCATGGGACTGCGGCAAGCGTTGCCGATGCAGACAAAAAGGACCTTCTTTTTCTGATGGGCGGCCATAGGGGAATTGTAGCGCGGTTAAGGGCGATTATCGAAACAGGGCCGCGAGGCCTCGAGTACCTTGGCTGAGGAAAAGTTCGTCCTCCTTCGAGAAAGCGTTCCGCTGGTCACTCTCGACGTCGGTTAGCCCGATCACACCAACATCCGTTCGTGGGATTGCCACGAGGAGTTCCGAGGGCGTCGATCCGAAAGTGGTCAACCTGCGAGGATCGGCCTGGACATTGCCGACGTTCACGACCGAGCGCAGAGCCACCGACTGAGCCGCAGACTCCCTTCGAAACGGGAAACCTTGGAAAGGCGGGCGGTGTGATGCCGGGGCAAGCAATCATGCCGATCTCGGTGAAACTGGCCTTCTAGAGGCCAACCCAGCGGTAGTGTCGCTCAGTGGCGATGGATTCGGCAGCCCGTTTGACTGCCCGTGTGCCACCACCAATTTCGCGTCGAAGACTTGGCAGGGTTTCGAAGTAGTTGTGCCCGGACCCTTTTGGCGTCTCTCCTAGAGATGAGATGGAACAGTCAAGGACGGAGCTTGGGGGGAGCGGAACCGTTTGAGGCAATCTTGAGAAAATACTCGTGGACCGTGGTGTCGGATGTGAGTTCGGGATGGAAGGTGGCAGCGAGGATAGGGCCCTTTTGTACGAGCGTCGCGTGGCCATCATATTTAGCCAGAATGCTGACGCCGGCGCCGACCTTTTCGATGATGGGGCCACGAATGAAGACCATTTCGAGCGGATCTTTTTTGAGCGAGGAAGAGCCGAAAAAGACATCGCTGGCAAGCTGACGACCGTAGCCATTGCGGAGAACGGTCATGTCCAGGAGTTTGAGCGAATCCTGGGCGGGATTCTTCACTTTCGTCGCCAAGAGAATGGCGCCGGCACAAGTGCCGAAAATCGCACCGCCTTTGGCGGCAAATTCGCGAATGGCCTGGGACAAACCTTCTTCCTGGAGGAATTGCAGTTGCGTGGTGCTTTCGCCGCCGGGAAGGACGAGACCCTTGCAGCCGTTGAGATCGGCGACTGTGCGGACTTCCACGGTGTCCACGCCGAGGTTGTGGAACATCGTGGCGTGCGCATGGAAGTCCCCTTGGATGGCAAGAATTCCAATTTTCACGAATATCGCTCCCGAAACCTTAGACGCTTCTTGAAAGGCGCATTCTTCCTACCCCTAGCCCGGACAATGTCGCGGCGATTACCAGCCTCGGGTAGAGAGGAGATCTTTTTCCTCGAGCTGACGAACGTCGATCCCCGGCATGGCTTCGCCTAGCTGTTCGTGAGCATCCAAGATCGCCTTAGGATCTTCGAAGTGCGTGGTGGCCTTCACAATTGCCTTGGCGCGCGCTTCGGGATCGCTGCTCTTGAATATACCGGAGCCGACAAACACAGCTTCCGCGCCAAGTTTGCGGACAAGCGCTGCATCCGCAGGCGTGGCAATTCCCCCTGCAGAGAAATTGGGGACGGGAAGCTTGCCGAGGCGAGCAACTTCGCGGATCAGGTCGAGCGGGGCGCCATATTCTTTGGCTTTGCGCATCAGTTCATCGTCGCGAAGGGTGGTCAGGCCGCGCATTTCGCTCACGATGGTGCGCATGTGGCGGACGGCTTCGACCACGTTGCCGGAGCCAGCCTCACCTTTGGTACGAATCATTGCTGCACCCTCGGCGATACGACGGAGCGCTTCTCCAAGATTGCGTGCCCCACAAACAAAGGGGACACGAAAATCGTGCTTCCAGATATGGTTTTCTTCGTCAGCGGGAGTGAGAACCTCGCTCTCGTCGATAAAGTCGACTTCCAAAGTTTGCAGGACTTCCGCTTCCGTGAAATGGCCGATGCGGACTTTGGCCATTACTGGGATAGTGACGGTCTTCATGATTTCGCGAATAACTTTGATCGAGGCCATGCGGGCCACGCCGCCCTCTTTGCGAATATCCGAGGGAACGCGCTCGAGGGCCATGACCGCGCAGGCACCGGCCTTTTCGGCGATGCGCGCTTGCTCCGCATTGGTGACGTCCATGATGACGCCGCCCTTGAGCATTTCCGCCAGGCCGACTTTCACGCGCCATTCATTGGAACCTTTGGCACCATTGTTGTGAGCGCTTCCATTTGCTTTCTTAGTTGCCATTTCCTGTCTCCTCTCAAAATCGAAATTCACGAATTCTCTTGCGCTTTCTGCACTTCGGTGAAGTGCGAGTGCGTGACGACAACAAAGCGACCTTTACCACGGGCCAGCAAGTTTCCCTGGAGGTCGCGAATCTCCGCGACGCGGAAGCGGTTTCTTCCCTGCTCTTGTTCCTGCCAGCCCTCCACGACGATGGTTTTGTTGACGGGAACTGGCTTCTTATATTCAAGATTCATTTCGGCGGTGACGGCACTTTCGCCTGCGAGCCGCGACAGCTTGCCCATGGCTTCGTCGAGAACCACGGCGATGATGCCGCCGTGAGCAAAACCGCCGCCGCCGGCATAGTTGGGGCCAAGGATGAAGGAGCCGCGGGTGCGGCGCGCGTCCAGATCGAGATCGAAGGTGAGCTTCATCCCGGCAGGATTTGCGGCACCGCAACCAAAACAGTGATTGCCGGCGTTTGGCTCAAGTTTGAGGATTTGTACCATTTCCCTTTCCGTCCTTAGACCAGTGCCACGTGCGCCCGCTCGGCGCGACGTGAACCGCGCTGACGCTTGCGCATCTCACCGCGCAAGAGTTCCGATAGTATGGAAACGCCCCGGACAATCTGTTTTTCATTCAGGCTGGCGAAGCCGAGGCGCAAGGTGTTCGGCAGCGGCGATTGAACGTAGAAATAGCGGCCGGGAGCGAAGAGAACGCCTCGTTCGCGCGCGTGCATCATGAGTTCGCTCGCATCAAAGCCAGGAGGAAGCTCGATCCAAAAGCACATGCCGCCTTCCGGTCGTGTCCAGCGAACCCCTTCTGGCATAAACTTGCGCAGCGCTTCGTCAAGAGCATTCAGACGTTCGGTGTAGATCTTGCGCATGCGCGCGAGATGCTTCTGGAACAGTCCCCGCTTGAGGAATTCGGCGAGGGTGGCTTGTGCGAGTTGGTCCGTGTGCAGATCGGTCATCTGCTTCACCAGCCGTAAGCGCTCAATGGCCGCAGGCGGCGCAACAATCCAGCCAACACGCAGGCCGGGAAAGGCCACCTTGGCAAAACTGTCGATGTGAATGACGATGTTGAAGCGATCGAGCTGCTTCAGCGAAGGCAGACGCTCTTCCCGCGAGTGCAGGCGAGCATAAATATGGTCCTCGACAACAGGAACTTGATAACGACCGGCCAATTCCAAAACGCGACGTCTCGAGGCAACCGGCATGGACGTGCCCGTGGGATTGTGAAAGTCGGGGGTGAGAATTAAGAGTTTGACCCGATTGGCGGCGAGGGTGGATTCGAGAGCTTCAAGATCGATGCCCAGGGGACTACCGGGTTCAGCGTGGGTGCGCACGGGCACGCCCAGGCAACGCGCGTGAACACCGTTGAAAACGGCGGCGGCACCGGGGTAGGTGGGATTTTCAAGAACAACCGTATCGCCCGAACGGACAAAGGCTTTGGCGATGAGATCCAAGGCTTGTTGGCAGCCATCGGTGACCATCAAAGTATCGTCTTTCGCGGAGATGCCGTCGCGCCGAAGAAGTTCGATGAGAGCTTCTTTGAGCGGGGCGTAGCCGTCGGAAGCGCCGAGATTGAGAATCTCCTGACCTTCACGGCGAAGCGCGGCCTGCGCGCACATTTGCAATTCTTCCACGGGGAAGAACTCTTCGTCAGGGCGCGCCATGACGAAGGACAAAGCGTTGTCTGGCGCCGAGGCGGTGAGGCGCGTAAGAATTTCTTCGCTGCGTTCGTCCGCAAAGAGAAGCTCCCACCGGAGCCCGTCGGAATTGCCGTTGAGGGCGGGAGGAGCCGGTGGCGTGATTTTCAGGCCATTGCCGTTGTTTCGAATGAAGGTACCGCGACCTACATGTCCCTGAATGAGTCCTTCTGACTCCAGTTCCGCGTAGGCGTTCGCAACGGTGGTGCGATGAACGCCGAGAACGGTGGCCAGCTCCCGGCTGGCAGGAATGCGGTCGCCAGGACGAAGATCACCGGCATGGACGAGGGAGCGGAGTTGATCGCGCAGCTGGATATAGAGGGGGATGTGGCTTTCGGGTTGAAGGTGTATTGGCAGCATTGTCTCTCACCTTCTGCTTATTTTAGCAGACATTGGCCTGATACAAGAGCCATATTGTCTTTTCGCGGGAGGACGCGCCCGGGTTCAGGGATTCTGCGAAAAGAAAGGGTTGGTGACGGGATGGTAGCCAAGTCGACCGTTCTTCTCGTCTTCGGCGAGATCGCGGATGCAGATTTTTGTGAGGTCCGAAGCTTCGCACTGGTAGATCTGTTTGAGAGGAAGATCTTCTTCCTGCACATCGTACTGGCCGGACTGCATTTCATCGCTGTCATCCACGACGGAGGCAACCACGGGACTTCCCTGCTGAACGCGGACGCGGAACTGCCGTGTGGATGGTTCGTAGTTGGAGACCAGGAAGCAGTGGCCAATGCAGGCGCGGTCAGGGATGTGCAGATAGATCGTGCGGTAATCATTCGGAGCGAAGATGGTGGCCGCGGTGCGCGTCCCGAACGGGAGTTGCTGGGTGATACGCTCGGTGCTGGCCTCCATGCGGTTGAGGAAAGCAGTGTCTTGATAAAGGAAAAAAAAGAAGACTGCGGCGGTGGCCGTCCAAAACAGGAGATACCAGGATCGCGTGGGAAGGGAGGCGAGCCAGCACATGCCAAGAATGGCGCTGATCAGTGTCAGCCGCGTGACCAGCGCTCCGATCCACCCGCCCGTGGGGTCGGTGTGCAGATTTTCGGGAAGCAGGGCGGTAGCACAGAAGGAGACAGAGTAAAGTTCCAGGATGAGCCGGCGATCTTTCCAGAATTTGGCGCCGTGGGATTCGCCCATCCAGGCGATCACAGTCGAAAGCAGAACAAAAATGCAGATCGCCATCGTGAACCAGGCGTAGCGCTCGCCGAATACGTGGAACTGATCTGCCCCGTTGAGTTGCCAGAAGGGACTTTCGCGCCACTCGACCTCGTAGCTCTTGTGATGGGCCACAAACCAGCGCGCGCCCAACAAAATCAGGATTGCGGTGGCAGGAAGAGAGAGCTTCCACGGCCCCGGAAACCTGAGCCAGAGAAGCCGATAGCTCGCCGTGCCGACGAACCACAAAAATCCGAGGGGATGGGCGAAGAGCATCACTGGAGCGAGCAAGGCCGCAGCGATTAGTCCCCTTTTTCGACCAGCCCACGCCAAGGACAGTCCAAGGCAGGCCAGCCCGAGAGAAGAGTAGTAGTTCATGAAACCCATATGGAAGATGTATCCGTAACTCAACATGCCAATGCAGGGGGCGAGAAACCAAGGCGACTGGCCGCTGACGGCTTTCATCAGGGCAAACAGTCCCCAAAAGAAGATGAGCACGCAAAGGGAAACTACGATTTTTTCCGCTGCGGCCAGGCCGAAGGCTTTGCCGAAATAGAGAAGCAGAAGATCAAAGAGGACGTTGTCCCATTGCCAGACGGTGTAAACTCCCGGCGCCTTGCCCTGCTGCACGAGTTGGGCGAGCCAGGCATTGTAGGCATGACTGCCGAGATCCCCCGCTTCGATATGCGCGTGCCAGAAGCAAGGAATTAACAGCAGCGCGGAAACTACTAAGATTCCGGGAAGATTCCGCGATGAAAGGGCGGCCGATTTCGAGTCCGGGAGTGACGGGGTTGAGACAGACAGTGATTCCTGGTTTTTACCATTCGATAGAAAGGCCATTTTCGAGTATTCTAGCGCCCGATTGGGTCACGTGCTCCGGGAATTTCACACCGCCCTGCGTCTGGCGATTGCTACCCAGATTCACTTGAAGGAGAGGTTATGAGCGTAAGGCTTAGGAAAAGTGCGCGGTTTGCGACGTTGGCGCTACTGCTCGGAACTCCTTCCCTGCTCTGGGCGCAGGAGAGCGGCGGCGTGTGTCCACCGAAGACGCGAATCGACACGGTGGAGGACAAGTACGGGAAGACGGTGGTGGTGGACCCTTACCGTTGGCTGGAGGACCAGGACAGCAAGGAAACGCGGGCGTGGATCGAGGCGCAGGACAACTGCACCGAAGCAATACTGAGAAAGCTACCAGGGAGAGAGGCAATCACCAAGCGACTGGCCGAACTGTACCATATCGATTCCTATGGGCTGCCGGAAGAGCATGGCGGGCGCTATTTTTTTGCGAAGCAATTGGCCGGGCAGGACCTTGCGCAGATTTACATGCGGCAAGGTTCGATTGGAGCAGATGTCGTTCTGGTGGACCCACTGCCGTGGTCGGCGGATCATTCGGCCAGCGCAGTCATCCTAAAGATCAGCAAAGACGGGAAGTTTCTGTATTACGGAAGGCGGGAGGGCGGCCAGGACGAACTTACCGTGCACATTCTGGATGTGGATGCCCGCAAGGAGCTGCCCGATGTCTTGCCGTCGGCGGCTTACGGCTCTGTCGAACCCACCAACGATCACCTGGGAATTTACTACGCAAAGGCGACTCCGGATGGGCCGCGCGCGTACTACCACGCCATGGGCACGGACCCCGCGAACGACAAACTGCTGTTCGGAGAAAAATTGGACAAGGAGAAGGAACTGGCGCTCGAGCCTTCGGAAGATAACGCCTACCTCTATTACCTGGTGATTTTCGGTTCGGGTTCAGAGAAGACGGAAGTTTACCTGCAGAACCTGAAGGACAGGGGCCCGATTGTTCCGGTAGTGAACGACCTGAATTCGCTGTTCTGGACGGCGTGGGCGGGAAATACGCTGCTGATGCAGACCAACTGGAAAGCGCCACAGTGGCATGCGTATGCGGTGGATCCGAGGAATCTCTCGCGCGGGAACTGGAAGGAGGTGGTGCCGGAGTCGGATATCAAACTGGACGTGGTCACGCCCGCCGGGGGAAAGCTGGTGGCAACGTATTTACGGAACGCAAGCACGGAATTGATCGTCTTCGATTGGGACGGGAAGAACTCCTATCGGGTCCCTCTGCCGGGATTGGGCACAGTGCAAGTGGCAGGACGGTGGGGATCGCCGGAAATTCATTATGAATATACGAGCTTCAACTACCCCCCGACTGTGTTTGCCTACGATGTAAATTCGAAGGAATCTTCGGTGTGGGCGAAAAGCAATGTGCCCCTGAATCCGGATGAGTTTCAGGTGGAACAGGTCTGGTACAAATCGAAGGATGGCACCAAGGTTCCGATGTTCCTATTTGCGAGAAAGGGCCTAAAGCGCGACAGCTCCAATCCGGTTTTGCTCACGGCTTATGGAGGATTCGATGTGAATCAGACACCGGAATTCGACAAGCCGTCGATCGTGTGGCTGGAGCATGGCGGGATTGTGGCCATGCCAAACTTGCGCGGCGGAGGAGAGTTTGGCGAGGAGTGGCACCGCGCAGGCATGATGGAAAAGAAACAGAATGTGTTCGATGACTTTATTGCTGCGGCGGAGTACTTGATTGCGGAGAAGTATACGCGGCCGGAAAAACTTTCGATTGCTGGGGGAAGCAACGGCGGTCTGCTGGTGGGAGCTGTGCTGACGCAGCGACCAGAATTATACCAAGCGGTCGTATGCCTGTATCCGCTCGAAGACATGCTGCGATTTCAGAAATTCATGGATGGACCATACTGGGTGTCCGAATATGGGAGCGCGGAGAACGAGCAGCAGTTCGCCTATCTCTACGCCTACTCGCCGTACCATCATGTAAAGGCGGGCACGAATTACCCTGCGGTCCTGTTTATCACTGGGGATGGGGATACGCGTGTAGCACCGCTGCATGCACGCAAGTTTGCTGCTCGTTTGCAGGCGGCGACTGCGACAAATAGACCCATTCTGCTGCTGTATGACACAAAGTCCGGTCACTCAGGCGGAAGGCCAGTGAACAAAGAGATCGAGGAAGCGACAGACACGCTGAGCTTTTTGTTGTGGCAATTGAAGGTTGCGGGAAACTAAATCCGGGGCGTTCGCCGGACAGGCCCATGGTTAATTTGGTTTACGGTAGTGGGTGAATGATCCACTCGTTGAGGTACTCTGCGACCTTTTCCCGATGAGCGTCCCGGTAGGCCGGATAGTCCTGCGCAATGCCTGCATCCGGCTTGCTGATGAGGACGAAGGGTTCAAGCAAGTCTGCGTCGGAAAGCTTCAGCAGAGCCGCTAGGGCAGGATCGAGCTTTTTGATTTTGCCAAGCTTTAGTCCCTCACGAACCTCACCAATCACCATCTGATAGCCGTCTACTTCTTCCGCGAGTGTGTGGCGGTACCGCTTTTCGTCGGGAAACTCCTTCCTGAAATGATCGCCGTGCCATGCAGCTTTCGACAGCGAATAGCCAAACCAGGCACTTGTGCCGTCGGCCTCGCTCTTGCCGCCCATGGTTGAGGGGTCGATCGTAATGTTGATCTGGTCCTGGCCCTTTTCGTTTTTGCCTTTGTCGACGACGGTGCCCGGAGGGTTGATGGCGGGATGTGCCAGTGTGGCCTTTTCCTGTTTGGCCCACTGCGAGAGGCCCATCCACGAGCGTCTGTCATACGGCTGAGCTACGATAGCTTGGACAAATTTTGTTTTCGCGTCGTTAAAGCGATCCTGTGCCATCAAGTCGTCGCCCCAGTAGCGGTAGGCGGTTTCCTGGTTGGGGTCAATCTCAATGGCGCGAACGAACCACTGGCCTGCCTGGTCGTGGCCGCCTTTCTTGTAGTAGCAATCACCGATGAAGAGCGCGGCCGGATACTGCTTGGGGTCGAGAGCCAAAGCTTGCTGGTAGATGGCAATAGCTGCGTCCAGTTCACCCTTGACGAAAACCGCTTCTCCCTGCTTCATGAGGGTATCGACGTCTGCGCGGGAAGAAAACGGAGTCTCCGAGCCATCCTCCGGAATCTCTGCGAAGAGCTTGCCCATGTTGCTGGTATCCCCGGCGGCCCGCGCTTGAGCGCCATACTGGCGCGCCTTGACGCGCTCTGCCTTCCGTGCTTCGGTATCCGCCAGAGTGCGGGCATGGGTGAGGGTACAGAAAGCGAGTGCATCCAGGATATGAGGGTCATTGGGCTTGGCCCCGTTGAGTTTCTGCAAGAGTGGAAGAGCGTCCTCGAATTTGCCCTGCTTGTAGAGAGTCAAGGCCTGCTGCTTGAGAAGGGAGAGATCGTCAGTGCCCTGCGCCAGAGCGGCGGGCAGGGCCATGCTGAAGAGCAGAAAAAGCGTAAGCGAAAACAACAACCAGATCGGGGCTGCGCCACGAGGTTGATGCCAACGATTCATAAAATGGCCTCCGCGTTCTGCCGCTACACCTTGGACTCCCAAACGTTGGCCGGAGTTGCCGCCTGATGCGCACGGAGATGGACGCGCCCATCAAATTTGAAGGATTGCAACGGAAAAGATTCGCGAAGACTTGGGCTTCGAGAGTCAGCGTCCTGCTTGGACGTCCCCAAGGCGCTTGAGGCGGTCGCGCAACTTGCGTTGCAGCGGCGTGGGCGTATTGGGATTGAATGCCACGAGATACCAGAGCGGCTGGGTTTTGTCCTTGCTCAAAAAGGTGAGGGTGGTGGCATCCGCGTTGGGATGACGGGCTACGTTTTCGCGAATAGCACCGTAGGGATGATGCGCCAGCCGGTTGAGTGTCTTGGCATTTGCGCGAGGATGCTCACTGATTAGGCGGAGAAGGTAAAAATCTTCCTTGGGAGCTTGCTTGGAGAGCTTTTCCAGCATTTCGGGCTTGGCTTCCGCGCTCAAAACCAGGCCGATCTTTTCGTCCCAGGCGGTGTTAATGTGATTCAGCTCCCGAGTGCGGGCGTGAATGAGTTCTTCGAGCATGCGCCGTTCCTGCTGCATGCGGGCGATGGGAAGGCTGGTGCCTTCGAGCGAGTCGAGTACACGTAACAGGTGCTGACGTTCGCCGAAGACGATTTGCGAGGTACGATCGATTCGGCCGTTATCTTTTTCCTTGTATTGCACTAGGTCTGAACGTCGCATGGTTCGATGCTCCCAATTCCCTTCGGGCGTGCTGCCAAATGGTACGTACTGACTCGCCGCCTGCTCTGGAAGACTCATGGTCTGAAACCGCTTTCTGCTCTGTCTAAAATGGATTATGGAGTGGGGATGGGTTAGGGTAAAGTTTGGCGCCGAAAGCCTGTGCCCGATGTGCTACCGGTGAGAAACTGTAGACCGAGGGGAAACCCAGAAGGAAGGCCGCATGTCTGCCTTTGAAGAGCACCAACAGGAACTGGAGCGCTACGAACAGATGTTCGGGAAGGAGCGGGGGAGGCTGGCGGTGTCACTCGACCGAATTACCAACGCTTTGCTGCTCGCGGGCCAACACGGTGTGTACTGCACGAGCCAAAGGAATCCCACCGTGCCGGCAATGGACCTGCGCATGATCTCGCAGGAACTCACCCATGCCAAGGAGCTGATTCAATCTGTGATGGAAGAGATGCGCAAGGCCCGACAAAACGCGCAAAGTGCCAGCTAGCGTTTGGACTTGGGTAGCACAAACTTGAGTGCTGTGTGCGTGGCGCTAAAACTTGCGACCTTGACGTCCACCAGGCCGCTCTTGAGACCGGCGAAGCGGACATCGGCTTCGGTAATAGCCTTCTGCCCTTTTGGATAGACGATCCAGAGCCCCGTGGCGCCATGGATGGACTTAGCTAGGGAGGAAAGGCAGCCCAGCTCTTTTTTCTCGCTGGCCGCAAGAAAAACCCACATCGCATCGTTGGCAATTTTGTTCTTCGAGAGCACGGCTCCTTGCCTTTTGAGGTCTGCGAGGAATTCAACCGGAAATCTGCCGATAAGCGAGACAGATTGCTTGGCGTTCACGCCAAGCTTGTCGAAGAGAGACTTAGGATTGGTAATCTTTTTGTGCCATTCGGCGGCCCGCGGACCTAGCTGGAAGACGGCCAGACCGTCTTTGGTGCGTACATGGAGTTCGCCGTCCTTGGCCTGTACAGAGGTGATCGTACTGCGCAAAATCTTTAGACAGGTCTCACCTCGAAAAATAATTTCCGAGGATTCCAGGAGTGCTTTCCCGCAGACGGTTTTCCCCGCGCAACGTAATGTGCACGCCAATTCATCGCCCATGAACCACCCCAATTTGTCAGATGAGACAATGACACACGTTTCGGGCGGGAAAAAGATTACTTCAAAAAGGGATTGCTGTCGCGCTCGTGGCCGACGGTGGTGCTGGCACCGTGGCCGGGATGAACAATGGTGGAATCAGGGAGCTGCATGATTTTATCTTTCAACGAAGCGATAATTTCGTTGAACGAGCCGCCCCAAAGGTCGGTACGGCCAATGCTCCCGGCAAAAAGAGTGTCCCCGGAGAACAGCTGGGGGTGACTAAGAGTGGCGTTGCCTCCGTCGGTGGGCAGGTAGAGCGAAACACTGCCGTGGGTGTGGCCGGGGGTGTGAATGACATTCGCCAGGAAATGGCCCCACTGCAGCGCATCCCCTTCCTTAAGGAGTTGATGAACCTCCACCAATTCCGGCGGCTGCATGCCAAGGAACGCAGCCTGAACTTCCATCCCGCGATAGAGTGGGAGGTCGTCACTGTGCATCATGACCGGCGCACCGGTGTATTGATAAAGCTTGGCGAGGCCGCCCACATGATCGATGTGCGCGTGCGTGCTGACGATGGCTTTAACCTTTAGTTTGTAGCGCCCAAGAAGTCCCAGAATGCGTTCGACTTCATCGCCGGGATCCACGACGATACACTCGAGCGTGCGGGGATCGCCAATGATCGAACAATTGCACTGCAGCATGCCGACAGGAATCTTCAGGTAAATCATCTCCGGGTTGGCAGCATCGGGCATGCGCGGGGCTGGGTTCATTTCGTTCACTCGAAAAGTATACCATTCGGCTTCCTGGGCATCATTGCTAGTGGCATCTTGAGAGCCGGCTGTTTGTTAGACTGAGTGGGGTCACACAGGAAGGTGAGGGGGTCCGTGGAGTTGCCCGTCGGTACTCTGACAACGCCTTTGGGCGAATTGCATCGCAAGAACGGCGCCGAACTCGGTGTGTGGTTTGGGTGCGAGTTGCCCGATAGTTTCGGCGACTGGCAATCGGAATATCGAACACTCAGGGAAAGCGTTGGGCTGCTGGACAAGGATTACCGCGCCTATTTGGAATTCACCGGCCCAGACCGTATTCGGTATCTAAACGCCATTCTGACGAATGACATCAAAGGGTTGAAGAAAAATCATGGCAACGTTTCGCTTTTCCTTAGCCCTCAGGGGCATATTCAGGCTGAAATTGAAAGCTACGCGCTCGGCGACTCATTTCTGTGCGTCTCCTATGCCATGATCCGCGAACGCCTGATTCCGGCGATGGATAAATACATCATCATGGATGACGTCTCTTTGACGGACCGAACCGACGCTTTTGCAACGTTGGCGATCGAAGGGCCGAAAGCCTCCGTGGTCACGCTGGCCGTGAGCGGCGTGGATCTGAACACTCTTGAGCAACGGGAATTGCGCGATGCAACGGTGGGAGGAGTTCCCTGCCGCGTGAGCAAGCGGTTACCCGGTGGAATTGCTGGTGCGGAACTGCTCGTTGAGCGCGGAAGGGCTGAGGAGCTTTGGAATTTTCTGGCCGATGCGGTGCGTGGCAGTGGCGGTGGGGCAGCAGGATACAAAGCTCTGAATGCGGTGCGACTGGAACTGGGTACCCCGTGGTTCGCATACGACTTTGGGGAAAAACAGATTCCTCACGAGGCAGGGCTGCAAGACTCGCATATTTCCTATACGAAGGGTTGCTACACCGGGCAGGAGATTGTCGAACGCGTGCGCTCGAGGGGTCAAGTGAATCGCGTGCGAGTCAGCTTGAAGTTTGATAGTTCGACCGAGCCCACGGCGGGTGCCGCATTGATTGCGGACGGAAAAGAAATGGGCTTCCTAACGCGTGCGGGATTCTCTCCCATGCTGAATTCGTGGATCGGAATGGGCTATGTGCGGCGGGAAAAATCGACGCCGGGATCAGTGTTGGAATACGGGCAAGGGAGAGCCACAGTCATCGCAACGCCAATCGCAAGCAAGGCATAGAGCCCGCTTACGCGGGTAGAAGCGTTTTTATCTGCAGGAAGAGTCGAGCGCGGTCGGAGGGGTCCATGGCGATGAACTGGACAGCCATGCCTTGCCCCTCGCGGACACGACGAACGATGGCACGGCCCCGGACCTGACCCACAGGCAGATCCAGAAGGACCTGAACGAGGCAGCGGAGCGGGACCGGCTCCTTTGTGCGAACAAAAAGTCCGCCCACACCTAGGCTTTCGACAAAGGACACACCGCGCTGGGTGCCAGCCTGCCAAGCCGCGACAACACTCTTCGGAGGCTTCACGCGGGGGTAACGCCGTTGATCGGAAACGTTCATCAGGGCGCCTCGTCAGGAAAAAGAGTCTAGCGTCTAGGACCGGCCCGGGTCCAGTGAATCCTCAATCAAATTCGAACTTCGGAGGCGGTTGCTCCTTGCCGACGCGGCCCGTTGCGATATCCGCCTTGTAATAGTTCTCTCCGCGGATCGGCACGCCCGAGATTCTGCGCAGGATCGCAAGTTGCCCAACGTGATTCAGCGCATCCGCCAGCGGGCCCTGAAACAGTTTCTCAGGTGAGGCGTGAAGCTGTTCTGGGCCAGCAAGAAAGTCGTCGAAGCGCTTCAGAGAATCGAAAAAGCGTTGGACCTCATCGGGCCACGCGAGCGGCTGGGAATCCTGCCATGCGGGCTGCCCCTTGGCCATTGAAAGAGCCCAATCGAAGAGGTCGCCGATGTGCGCAAGGATCTGCACAGGTGTGCGGGAGTTCTGGCCGGCCTGGAAATGAACGTAGCCTTGCGGCGCATCGCGGACGATTTTCCCCGCACGATAGGCGACGGTGGCCAGAGAATGGCGAAGCAGGTCGCGAGCGCTGATCTCTTCGTGTGGCATGGCCGCACTAAGCTAGCAGTTTGGTTGGCTGGAGCAAAGAGATTTTCTTGGACGCTCGATGCACTCCGGCTAGAGGCGCGCCCCTACCCGGAGCCTTTTGCATCGATCAGGAACGAAGGGAATTACGCGAGGTTCAACGCTCGCTTAAAAGAGCCCTTTTCGGACTCGATTTTTTTCTGTAGCTGGAGAATCGCGTAGAGAACCGCCTCGGGTCGCGGAGGACATCCCGGCACGTACACGTCAACGGGAATGACCTGATTGCAACCCTGAACGATGGCGTAATTATTGAAAACGCCGCCGGAGGTCGCACACGCGCCCATGGAAATGACCCACTTGGGCTCTGGCATTTGATCGTAAAGCTGGCGAATCACGGGAGCCATTTTCTGGGAAAGCCGGCCGGCGACGATCATGAGGTCTGCCTGCCGCGGGGAGGGGCGAAACACCTCGGCTCCAAAGCGCGCGAGGTCAAAGCGCGAAGCGGCCATCGACATCATTTCGATGGCGCAGCAGGCCAAGCCAAATCCCAACGGCCAAATGGAGCTCTTGCGAGCCCAATTCACGGCCTTGTCGAGCTGCGTAAAGATAATGCCCTCGTCTTGAAGCAGCTTGCCGAAATCGTCGGGTTTGGTGAGAGTGACGCTTTTGCCCAGGGTGGTTTCCATGTCGTCCTCGAATCTATTTTGGCATAGAGGGGCGGAGGAGACAAATAGGGGTCGTGGTGGGTTACAGCGTGATGTTCGCTAATGGGCTTCCGCCTGTCTGGCCATTAACACCAGAACCAGTATCCGGCCGTCGGAATGGAACTCTCCTCCCGTAGCCGTTTTCGCTGTCGTCAGCGGGTCCAGAGGCATCACATGCCCTCGCGCCACAACCAACCCGGTCCCTGAAAGCGTCTCATTCACGTACTCTCTCTCTCCATCAATCGCCGGGTCTATTTTATGGGTCACGAGATTGTTGCGTTGGTCGCGTTCGAATCCGATATCATGCGTGGCGGCCAGGCACCATAGTTGTCTTCCTTCTACTTCATAGGGAGATTTCCAGACGCGCAGGTGGTTCCGCGACATTAAAACACGCACTGGCTCAGCATGAGCGAAGCCATAATCCTGCGGGCGCTCGAACAGGTACAATGTGCTCATTGGAAACGTCAGGTAGTCTTCTTTCTTGATCGTGTCCTCGACTCCCGCGAGCAAAGTTTTCTCGACCGATCGATCAACCTTGACCCATCCCGCTTCGCTGAACGCCTGGACTACTTCCTCCTCGCTGCCGATCAGAAACGCGTTCACCATGTCCCCGGGCTCGCCCTTCTCATCGCTGATGCGTCGCGGAATTCTTGCGACCAGGTTCGGTGTGATTCCAGGAATACTCGTTTCCGCCGGGCCACCTACCAAACCAGCCGCCGCATCACTCGGTCCCGGGTTCATCACTTCGATCCGGACCTGGAATCCTCCATCCGCCCCGTCGGCGTCCTTCATGCTTTGATTGATCCCCAAATACAGCCGTCCTGCCACGGGCGCTTGGTATTCCTTGCTTTCACCCACGACAAAGGGGTGCGCGGCAGCGCCTGAACCAAGTTGCGCGATGACCGCTCCGTGGGCCCCTTCCGGCACGGCGTATTCGTGAACTACATCCTTGATCGTCCGCGGCAAGCCAGCTGGACCGAAGCTTTTTCCCTTCGGATACGACACCGTGCCCTCTGCCGTGATGCGCACTCTTGCCCCAGCCCGCAATACGACCTTTGTGTCCACCCACTGTCGTGAGGCTGGCAGATCGAACGCAAGCCGGCATGGAATTACACTCGCCTCCGTTCCGGCTGTCGCGCTTTGTGCCGCTGGTTCTGAGGGCACCTGTGCCGCTGTCGATGGCACTCCGCTGGCCATCGCTGCGAGCAAAAACAGAGTAGGCACACTCTCCTTCTTCAAAATTTCCTTGCACACCTTCATGACATCCCCTTCGTGGGCGTTGCTCTCAGCTTGCTTTGGATTTCCAACCTCTGTCAATCGGTCCGCGCGGGACGAACACCGTTTGGCTCTGGGCAGAGCGTAGGTGATGCTCGAATAATCGAAAAGAGCCCTCGCTTAAGGGATCGTCAAAACCACTTTGCCAAACTGTTTACCCTTTTCGAGATAGTTGTGCGCTGCGATGCAATCGTGCAGTGGCCACACTTTGTCAACAATGGCCTTCAACCGCCCCTGGGCGACAAGCTTTAGCACCGTGCGCAGTTCGCTCTTGTTACCCATGTAAGAGCCCAGGATGGAAAGCTGCCGCGTGAAGAGAAAGCGCAGATCGATTTTGGCATCGTGTCCCGTGGTGGCCCCGCAGGTAACCAGGCGGCCCGAGTCGGCCAGGCATTTCACGCTGTCATCCCAGGTGGCCGTGCCGACATGCTCGAAAACCACGTCGACGCCGCGATTGCTGGTAAGCCGCCGAACTTCCTTGGCGATGGACATGATGCCGTGGTGGATGACTTCATCCGCGCCGATGTGCTTCGCTTTTTCTAGCTTTTCGTCGTTGCCCGCGGTAGCTATCACGTGCGCGCCAAAGAATTTCGCAATTTGAATGGCAGCGCTGCCAACGCCGCTGCCCGCGGCAAGAATCAGTACGCTCTCTGCGGGTTGAAGCTGAGCGCGATGAACGAGCATGTGCCAGGCAGTCTGAAAAACCAGCGGAACGGCCGCGGCGTGAACCCAATCTAGGTTTTCAGGATAGGGCAAGCAATTGACCTCGGGGCAGCGCACGAATTCAGCGCACCCGCCGTCAATCATGTAGCCGAGATTAGTGTAATCGCGACAGCGGTTGTCGTTGCCCGAGAGGCAGGCGGGACACTTGCCGCAGGTTACGCCGGGAGCCAGAACGACTTTCTGGCCGACATGAACGGTGTGAACTTCAGACCCAATCTTGGCAACTTCTCCGGCAACGTCACTGCCGGGAATGTGAGGCAGAGGAATCGGCACAGCAGGCAAGCCGCGCCGAACCCAGAGGTCTAGGTGATTCAGGGCGCAAGCATGGACGCGAACCAGTACTTCGTTGGCGCGCAGATGGGGCTCATTGACATCCGTGTAATGGAGAACGCTCGGGTCACCATGTTGGTGAAAAAGAATGGCTTTCATGAGGGACCTCCCCGCAATCGATGAGAGTGAACGGAAACAGTTGTCAGACATATCGTATCACGATATGTTGGAGGCGTCCGGCCAACTGCCTTCTACCGAAACGTTACGCCCTGGGAAAGCCGGTGTCCAGATGGAGAGAATTGACAGGCCAGAGCACGGGCCGTAGGCTGAAGTACATGGACCTGTTTGAAGAAATCGTGCGCATGAGGCGCGCCGGGCAGCGCGGGGCGCTGGCTACCATTGTGCACACGAACGGCTCGATCCCGAGCTTTGAAAGTTCCCGCATGCTTGTGCGCGAGGATGGTTCGACGGCCGGCACAATCGGCGGGGGATGCGTGGAAGCCGATGTTTGGGCAGCGGCGAAAGAAGTGATGCAGAAAGAAGTGCCGCGAAAATTGGTATTCCACCTGAACAATGAAGCCACTTACGACAATGGACTGATTTGTGGCGGCACCGTGGAAGTGTTCGTCGAACCAATTCTACCGCAGCCCGTGGTGTATTTATTCGGCGGCGGCCACGTGTCGACGGCAGTGGCGAAAGCGGCACAGGCAGCAGGGTTTGGAGTCGGGGTGGTCGATGACCGGGAAGCTTTTGCGAATCCGCAGCGATTTCCGATGGCCCAGGAGATTTATGCGAGTTTTGAGGACGCGTTTGAGAAACTGAGACCGAACGGTTCGAGCTACCTGGTAATCGTCACGCGTGGACACAAAGAGGATATGCGTGTGCTGGCATGGGCCGTGCGCACACCGGCGCGCTATGTTGGCATGATCGGAAGTCGGCGAAAAGTTTTGAGCGTGTACAAAGCCCTGGAAAAAGAGGGCTATCGAATGGAGGAGTTTGAGCGCGTGTTCGCACCAATGGGATTGGAGATTGGCGCACTTTCCCCGGAAGAGATTGCCATCAGCATTGTGGCCGAACTTGTGGCTGTGCGACGCAATGCGGAGCACGGAGCACACAAGAAGTTGAAGTTGGAATCGGACAGCGTCGTCGGGAAATAGAACGAGGGATGACTTCATGCTGGCCGCTGTAATCCTATCGGGCGGAGCCTCCAGCCGCATGGGCTCGCCAAAAGCGCTGCTTCCCTACCAGGGGCGGCCGTTCCTTGAGCATCTATTGGAAGTGACGGTACACCCAAAGATTGGTGTGCGACGGGTCGTTCTGGGAGCGCACGCGGAGCCGATTGCCAAGGCGATTGCACTGCGCCCGGATGAAGTGCTGGTGAACCACGATTGGGACAAGGGGCAATTGAGTTCGATCCAGGCGGCGCTGCGCAGTTTGCCAGCAGGGACAGATGGGATACTGCTGTGCCTGATCGACCATCCTTTGATCAGCGCGGCGTTGGTGGATGGATTGATCGACCAATTTTACAAGACCTACGCGCCGGTTGTTTTACCCTTGTTTGAAGGGCATCGCGGTCACCCGGTGATTTTTTCCGCAGCACTGTACGGCGAGCTGCAAAGTGCGCCGCTGGACCTGGGGGCACGCAGCGTGGTGTGGGCCCATAAAGCGGAGGTGCGCGAATACCTTACTGCGGAAGAAGGCTGCATTGTAAATTTGAACGACCCGGACACGTTTGCACGCATGACCCGATTCAGTTAGCCCATTATTTCTGTGCGGCTCGGAGTAGATCCTGCAGTGCATCGTGCGCCAGTTGGGCGGCATGGAACGAAGCCGTAGGGAGTCCACCCAACGAGCCGGCGAGAGATTCGGGAGTTAGCGCGGATAGCGCGTCGAGTTCCCTACCCTGAATCGATTCGGTGAGAAGCGAAGCACAGGCAATCGAAGCGGTGCAGCCGCGGCAGAGGAAGCGTACCTCCCGCACAGTTTTCTCCTCGATGAACGCAGCGAGCTGGAGGATATCGCCGCAAACTGGATTGCTGACGTTCACCACTACGTTCGCGCCAGGAAATGGCCCGGGATTGCGCGGATTCTGGAAGTGATCAAGCAGCGTTTCGCTAAACACGATTCCAAGTATCGCAGCGGGGATGGTGGAGTGTCGAGAGAGTAAGTGGAGGGTAGTGAATGTCCCGGGACCAAACGAATCAGCCCAAAGGGTACAGCACCCAAACCACCCGATCCTCGAAAATCTAAGGCTAGTGGATTACGAAGCGCCCCGGTGGGACGGAAGCGCGGGCTTGAGGGTTGTAGTAATCGTAGAGGATGGACTCTGCAGAACTGGCCGTCATGGCGAAACGGGGTTTCAGGGAGAAGAAAAAGGTTGTGCCACCGGCTTGCGGCCAGAGATAGAAAACTATGCGGTCGGGCTGAATTTCGTAACTCTGAATTTCCCAGCCGTTGGCCGTCGCGGTCTCGAGAGAACTGCGATCCACGTCAGCGCCCGGTGGCAGGCCAACCTCGGCGAGCAACATGCCATAACCGTGGAATCCCACACGTTCCGCGTGTACAGTGCAACGGATAGAATCGCCGGTGGACGCGGCGGTGTGATCGAACTTGACGGAGTAGCGCAAGGATTCGGCATCGCCGCTGCGCACGGAAGACGCCGTGACGGACGAATCGCTCCAAGGCAAATAGTAAGTGGCGTTGGCATAGGCGCTGGCGCTGGTGGCGGGGCCATCCTTGATTTCAATAGAATGGTGGCCGGGCGAAAGAAACGGCGTGAGGTCCGCGCGCACGGGCGCGAGTTGGCGTAGATCCGCGGAGACGGACAATTGAGGCCCGGGCTTTCCGTCGACGAGGATGCGGATCTGAGCGCGCGATTGCTCTTCGCCGGTCGCGGCAGAAGCGAGCTGGCACATGAGCGATTGGAGCACTTCGACAGTGGCCTGCGTGGAGTACCACACGCCGTAGTGGTCCTTATTTTTCAGGAGGAAGATCGTTCCGCGATTCAGCGCCCGGTCGAGTTCTGGTCCACCGCGGCCTTGCCGGCGGGCCGTGGCGAGAGCATCGAGAACCACAGCGGTGGTTTCGATGCGGCCCGTGTAACCCCAACCGTAGAAGATGGTGTTGTGAAACAAATCCCAATAGCTGGCTTCGCCTTCGGGATGCTCCTGAGCGAGTAAGGCGGTGATTTCTTGGGAGGCATCTTCGTTAGCCGAAAACTTGGCGAGGGCAAGAAGGGCAATATCGTAAGGATCGGAAGCGGCGGGAACACGCGTCGAGAAATAGCTGATGGCGTTGTGGACGGCCTGGCGTTCGGGATCGACCTCTTTGTCCTTGGAATCGCGATGCTGAAGATCGCGCGAGAGAACTTCAAGGACATACGCGGTGATGTACGGCGCGGAAGGTTCGAAGAATTTGCCGTCGCGGCTTCTCTCCATCCAGGCACCCTGCGGCCCAACCTGCTGGAGCAGCCAGCGTCGCGTGGCGGCGATGACCTCCGGATCGACTTCGATAAATTCCGAAGCCTCCGTAAGGAAACGTAGGGCATAGGCGGTGAGGGAGACATGAGGATCGCCCTTGCCCCAATACGAAATTCCGCCGTCGGGCTCACGGTAGCCAAGAAGCTTGGCGTAGGCCAAATTGAGGTAGTGGCGTGCGCGCGCGTCGAGCGGCGAGGAGGGAATCTTCTGCGTTTTTTGAAGTTGCAGCCACAGCAGGCTCGGATAAGCCGACGACATGGTTTGCTCTGCGCAGCCGTAAGGCCGCTGCAGGATGCCCTCGATGGCGTCGCTCAGATGCGAAATCAGGTTCGGATAGAGAACCAATTCGGATTCGATCGAACCGGGGAGAGCTTTGGCCGGGATATCGAGTGAGAACGAGGTATTGCCGAGGAAAATGGAGCTGGCTTGCAGGATCCGTTCCTGGCCATCGGCGTGAATGCGGAGCTTCTTTTCGATCGCGTCGCTGTCGTTTGCGGAAGACCGACTAACAGCGGTGAGGCGCTGTTTGGCGTCCCTCATCGGCAGAGCGGCTCGGAAGGAGAAGGAATTTTGCGCGTAATCACCTGCGGGAACATCGATGCGAGCGTTGCGAGGGGAGAGCGTTTGCGACCACGGCTCTGCGGCCCAATCGAGCTCGACGGTTTGCGATTTGTCGAGATAATTCCGCAAGGTTACGGGCAGATGGATTTCGTCACCTACGGTAAGAACCTGGGGCGGATCAAGTTCGGCAAAGAACGGTAGAAAGGCGCGGAGGTCCGCAGAAGCAGTGCCAATGTGGCCATCGAGAGTGGAGGCGATGACGGACACCTTCCAGGTGGTGATGCTGTCGGCGAGGGGAACTTTGACAGCGATGTGGCCAACACGGTCGGTGAGAACTTCGGGCTGCCACAAAAGCGTTTCAGGGAAATACTCCCGGAGGCGTGGCGTGGCCAGTGACATATCGATTTTCCCCGAAGCGGCACGCGATTTCGTCGTGAGTGCGATGCCCGGCGCCAGTGTGGCCAGACTTGCAACGCTGGTTTCGAGGACGGGACCTTGGGCCGTAACCTCGACAGTCTCGCTGCTGGTTCCGACATTCAGCATGACGTCCACATCGGTCACATTGCTCGAGAGAATGGGAATGTTGGTCAGAACGTAGGAGCGAAAACCAGGACTCTCCACGAGTACACGGTAGGTACCTGCCGGAAGGTTGGAGAGCAGGCAGAGTCCTTGATCATTGGAATTGCCGGTGTAGATGATGCCGGTAGCCTGGTTTGTCAGCGAGATCTTTGCGTTTGAGATCACCGCGCCGCTCGGGTCTTTGACGATGACACGCAGCGCTCCGGAACTGCCGCTGTAAACGGGCTGCAGCTTAGGCTGAGAACCCGCTTTGTCCTGCAGCCCACCGGATTCCTCGCTGAAAGGCGAGGTGAAGCGCGCCAGCACGAAATCATCCTGTGTATTGGGAGTAAAGTCCGGACCATCGCTGACGATCGAGAGGCCCTTGAGCGTGCGGGTGACAGGCGTCTGCGTGCGCGACACGTTTTGCCCGTAGGCGCGCAGTGTGACTTGATCGCCATAGCCGGCTTCCTGAAACGCGACCACGCGATAGGGACGATCCCAAGGATCGCGATACGTACTCCAGTCGATGCCGTGTTGTTGCAGGACCGCGCGAAATTCCCTCTCATTTTCCGGAAAGTGGGAAGAGGATTTTGAGGATTCGAGGAGAATACTCGCGATGCGTTGTGCGGGCTCCTGAAAATAGAAGGTATTGAGAGTGGAAACCAGGACATCGTCGTAGTCTCGCGAATAATCGGGGGCACTCGACTGGAATCGTTTATCGGGGCCGGCGCTGCTGACACCGATGGTAAAGTTTTCGCGAAGCACGCCGAATTCAAATCGGTAGGGTGTTCCCCAAGGATCGACAAAACTGGAGGGAGAGGTGTGCTCCTGCCTGCAGGCGGCTTCGAAGGTGGCCTGATCATGAATGTAGCCGCCCGTACGCGCGTGGTAGGCATCCAGAATGGAGCGGAGCCGGGCCGCATCGGCTTCGAAAAACGGCCTGGACATACTTAAGGCCGTGAAATCGTCGGGAGTGTCGGGAGTTTTGTCCGGGCCTTCACTGCGAAATTCCAGGAGTTCGTCGCGGCCGCGATAGCTTCGCGAAACGTGGTACGGGCGCCCCCAAGGATCTGCCAAGCGGTAGCCTTCCATGCCGTGTAGATTGAGGACTTTCGTCAATTCGACATCATCCGCGGGAAAATGGCCTGAAGAAGTGAATTGCGCATTCATCGCAGGGAGGATCGGATCCAGAACTGCGTGAATCTGCTTTTGGAAGATCTGATTGAAATATCGAGGAGCGTCGGAGGACTCCCACCGGAGCGGCGCGAAATTGTGGGTAGAGACTAAGGCCTCCGCCAGCAACTCGAGGTCAGGCGTCACGGGATCGCCGGGGGTACGATCGAGAAGCTGCTTTACGGAGATTCCGGCCAGGGAATCTCCGCTGTCTGAAAATCCGCGGAAACCGAGGCGAGGATCTAGGTCATCGCGGTGATCGGTGGACAGGCTGGCTTCGTTGCGAGCAAGTTCTTCGAGCGCTTGGTCGTAAACGAGCAGGCCGAGTGCACCTTCTGTCGGTTCTCCCTGTGGCCCACGCACGCGCAGGTTCACCCTTGCCGCCTCACCCGGGCGATACGTCGTGTTGGTGGGCTTGACCTCTAATTGGAGTTTTGTGGGCTGAGGGAACAAAACCGAAACCGCATCCATGCTCCTAGCTGGAGCGTAAGGATCGATCTCCACGCCCAGTGGATACGCGGCCAGGACCAGTTCGCCGACAAACTGCTTGTTTGGAGCGAACGCAAGCTGAGACGGGCCGCGGGAAAGTTTGAGATCCTGCGAGCCCAGAATGGTTTGTGTGTCGGTTTGAATGAGCTCGACACGTACGCGTGTTCCAGGTACAGACGCTTCCACTTGCGCTTCGATCGGATCACCGGGCTTGAGTACCACTTTGTCGGGAGTGATGCGCAGACCGAGGTCGTCCAACAGTGTATAGGATTCCAGGTGCTTGCCGGTGCGACCGTCGATAGTCTTGGCGTCAAAGGTGGCGTAGATGCGGTCCACGTCCTGATCTTTGTGGAGCGGTGCGGGGAAATGTACGCGGGCGATGCCATAACGATTTGTCCGGACACGCGTGTTGGCAAAAGGAACTGCGGGCGGCTTTGACGGAGTGGTGTCCGCGGGATCCTGGGCGTAAAGGTTGACGAGGACTTCCGCGGGGGCAGGAGTGCCGTCCGCAAACGTGCTGAAAATGTAAAAAACAGGGGGAAGTCCGCTAAACAGGCTGCCTCCCACATTGGGCACGTAGAGATGGATCGCGTCGCGGGAGATGCGCAGATCAAAGTGGCGCTCCTGGGTGCGGCGGGAAGATGCGTCGGTTAAGTAAGCGGCGTAGCGTATGTCCTGAAAACGCTTCCAGTCCTCCTCCGCCAGGGCGGCGTGTTCTTTCGAGAGATCGAGGGTGACGTGATATTCGTTCTTGGCGTCGAGCTCACCCTCGACTGACTCCCCTTCCTCCGCTTCCCACTCCTGGTCGTGGTAGCTCCACTCGCGGCTGGACTCGCGAACGACGCGAACGTGGCCGCGAAGCACGGGCTTGCCAAACAGGTAGGCGGCGGCGACGGTCAATTCCCCGTTTTGACCCGGAAGGTAATACGGCTGGTCCGAATGGACATTTACGGAGAACGTAGGGAGTTCGTAGCGAGTGATTCGGACGATTTGTCCCGCCAGTAATTCCCTGCTGTCGGGGTCGCCGGAGAGTTCGGCGGTAACTCGGTAGTTGCCCATTTTCTGGGAGGACGGGATGGTCCAATCGGCGGAGGCGATACCGAAGCGAGAACTTTCCGCGTCGGTAGAGAAGACGATGGTGTCGTCCGGATCTCGGACAACAAAGCGCAAGCCTTGCTTAGCCCAGGCACGGCGCTGGTCATCCAAGAGGAGTGCACGCATGTGGAGCGTTTGCTCCGGCTGGTAAAGAGGCTTGTCCGTGCAGAACAGGATGGCAGCACGCCGCCACAAGTGGAGGCTCGCGGTGACGGCATTCTGGAAGTTGCCACGATTACCCTTAATTTCAAGATCAACGGTCTGGTCATCCGGAGTCCCTGGGACTTCGTGCAGGTGGAGGGTGAGTTGCGCTTCGCCGCGCATGTTTGTGCGGGCCTGAACTTTTGCGCCACGACTTGTGTCCGCTTCGTCTTGCTCCCCGATCAAGGCGGTCAAGGCAACGCCAGAAACGGGCTTGGGGGAATCCGGGCGCGTGGCCCACACACGTGCCACGTAGGTCCGGTTCATGTCAATCGCATCCAATCCGAGAAAATGCAGTTCGAAAACATCCGGTATCAGCGTATAGGGAGACAGGATTCCCGAAAGCACGGGAGTGCTGCCGCCTTCGAGGCGAATTTCATAGAACAGGCGAGAACTTGAACTGTCAGTGAGGCCATCGGTAGGAATCCAATTCAACGGTACTTCTGCCCTGCGCGGTGTGGAGGTGATCTCAAGGGGAACGGAGGCTTGGGCAATTGTATTTTCGGAGGAATTTACGATTTTCGCGGTCAGCGTGGCCGAAAGAGGTTTGGGGGAGTTCGTAGACAGCTCGATGGAAAAACGGGAGCTCTTTTCCTGAAGCGTCAGGCGTGCGGTGGCCTCATGGGCGACGACGGAGCCGGACGTAGCGCGGGGCGGGGTTTGCGCAGGAAGGAGCACAAACGTGGCAGAAAGAAATTGCAGGAATACCGTTCGGTGGAAGATTCTTCGCATCGCTCCACCCCCTGAGAAAGATGCGTGCGAAACCCGATTGCAAGATTGGTTGCGGCGCTATCTGAAAAGGTTGCTATTCGCTTACGTTTAAGCACAGGTTATCACGGCCCGTGCGGGCGTGAGCGTAGTACTTCCTTGACTGCTCACAAACGGGCAACACTACTTTTGCGCCGGAAGATATTTCTTGTCGACGGAGGCTACGACAACATAATTCGGATCGACCATTTCCGTGAGGTGGAGCTTGCCGACTTTTGAGAAAAGTTCGTAGGCATCCAGTTCGGAGAGGTCGTAATCGCGGTGGATCCAGTGCACAAGTTCGGTGACGGCGATACGGACGGCGTCGTCCACTGGGCGGTAGATCCCCGTGGTCATGAGTTCCCGATCGTTTTCCAGGCGTGGCCATTCCGTGCTCTTGCCTTTCACCAAATCGAATTGGAAGCGCGCCTTCATGGGAACCTCCACGGCGCTGCCTGCGACTTCCCCATCGCCCATGGCGGCGTGGCCATCGCCAAAATAGAAAAGTGCGCCACGAACGTTGACGGGAAGATAAAGCGTGTTGCCGGGAGAGACCTCGGGAGCATCCATGTTTCCACCGAATTCCGCGGGGACGATGGAACTGCGGACTTCGCCACTGGCAGGCGCAACACCGATGCAACCAAGAAACGGATGCAGGGGAAATTCCACCTTGAAATTGGAATCGAGGGCCTGAAAGGTGATCATTTTTCGCTCGCGATCGATGGGGTAGTACCACACGCGCGAGGGAAGCGGCTCTTTCTCCAGCATGGGCGTGTAATGGGTAGAGTTGGCCGCACCGAAGCCGGGACCGAAGGTGCCAACGCCCTGCTTGCCATCGACCTGGAGTTCGAGGATGTGGATGACGAGCGTGTCGCCGGGCTCGGCACCGTCGATGAAGAAGGGACCGGTAAGCGGATTGTCGATTTTGATGTTGGAGAAAGGATCCCCGGGTTTCTGGAGGGCGTTGCCGAAACAATCGAGGGAGTTCGCGTCGAGGATGCTACCCGGTTTGAGGTGAGCGACGGGTACCGCGGGGCCGAAGGTGGCTTTGACGTTGTCCATGGTGGCCTCGAAGTGCACGATGTCGGACGGTGCCGGCGCTGGGGTTTGAGCGTGCGCGGCAACCCCGAATAGAATGACTGGGATCAGAGCAAACTTTCGCATCGATGTCTCCACCTTTCGCGAACCAAGGATTGCATTATACTCATCCGACCACAAAGGAATGGAAGCTGGAATTTTGATGCCTTGTAGAAAGCTGTTTCCAATGTTCCACAAGATGGCGAAGGAAGTATGAGGCGAGTGGTTGCAGCGGTGATTGAGCGTAGCGATCGACGCCTGCTGATTGGGCAGAGGCGGCGTGAGGATTCCTCTCCTTTAAAGTGGGAATTTCCCGGGGGAAAAGTCCGCAATGGCGAAGGACTGGAAGAGGCGCTGGCGCGGGAGCTGCAGGAAGAGTTAGGCGTGACGCTGACGAAGAGTCGCGAAATTGCGCAGGTGCGTCACCGCTATGCGAATTATCCGGAGGAATTGGAGATCCACTTTTTCGCTGCGCAGGTTGCGGAGGGCGAACTGACGCCCCGGATGTTTGAGCAGGTAGAGTGGGTGCTGCCGAAGGAGTTAGGACGATACGATTTTCTGGCCGCGAACCGCGAGTTGATCGCGCATCTGGCGACGGGAAAAATTAAGCCAGCGGAAGTCTTGGAAGAACGGTAGCTCCGCCTAAGGGGCTCCCGGGCCGAAATAACGATAGTGACCGGTAATCTTCCACTGAAACAAATCGTCCTCTGCCTTCGGTCCCTGGCCGATGTTATGGACAATCAGGTAGCGGCCTGACGTTGACTTGCGATCCACCACAATGCCGATGTGCGGGACGCCGCCACCCAAGTCCCAAGTGACTAAATCGCCGGGATGGTAGTCAGAGCCAAAAGGGGTAATGGGCAATCGCTCACCTTTACGGCCAAAAAACACCATCAGATTAGGGACACGCCGGTGATCGATATTCGTGTCTGTGTGGAAGAGCCCCCAACGCAGATGATTGGGATAGGACCAAAAATTTGCCTGCATGTCTTCGTGAACCTCTTTTTGCAGGTCAATGCCAAGGGCGCGGTAAGAACGGATCACTTCGTCCGTACAAACACCCGTGTCCGCGGGAACATCGCCTCCGGGATAGGAGATCCGCACGTAGGCGGGTTCATAGCGGACGTTGTGATGAGTTCGTTCTATGGCTGCGTCGGACAATTTGCGAAGGAACTCCTGACGCTGCGTCTCGATCGCAGAGTAGTCTGTGGGAAACGAAAACGCCGCGAATAGGGGGGTCGAACAGAAGAGCAGGAAGGCCACCAGGTGGATTCGCGCTCGCCGCATGCAGAAACCGTCCTTACGAAGTTACGGGATTGGGCTTGTCGGGGTTGATGCCCAGATCTTTGATAGCGTTTTGGACCGTGGCTTCACCGACCAGGCCGTCCTGGGCCAGTTCGTGGAGCGTGGCGACAGTGATGAAGCGCGCGTCGACTTCGAAAAAATCGCGGAGCGATTCACGACCTTCGCTTCGGCCAAAGCCGTCTGTGCCGAGGGTAGCGAGGCGGCGCGGGGCCCACTTGGAAACCATAGCCGGAAGAACTTTCAGATAGTCGGAAGCAGCGACAAAGACGCCCTGTTCGCCCTGCAGGCATTGCGCGACGTACGGAACGCGGGGAGTTTCGTCTGGATGCAGGCGGTTCCAGCGCTCCGTTTCGATGGCATCGGTATACAGACACTTGTAGCTGGTGACGCTCCAAACGTCTGCGGCAATACCGTAGTTCTTTTCCAGAATCTCTTGTGCGCGAAGGACCTCGTTCAGAATGGCCCCGCTGCCCAACAATTGAGCCCGAAGCTTGGCTTTCTTGTTGGTCGCGGCACGGAACTTGTACATGCCCTTGAGAATCCCTTCCTCGACGCCCTTAGGCATCGCGGGCATAGCGTAGGGCTCGTTCATTACGGTGATGTAGTAAAAGATGTTTTCGCCCTCTTTGTACATGCGACGAATGCCATCCTGGATGATGACGGAAATTTCGTAGGCATACGCGGGGTCGTAGGCCAGAAGATTGGGTACGGGGAGCGCAAGAACATGGCTATTGCCGTCCTGGTGCTGTAGTCCTTCGCCGGAGAGCGTGGTTCGACCGGAAGTGCCGCCGAGCAGGAAGCCGCGCGTGCGCATGTCCGCCGCGGCCCAGATGAAATCTGCGATCCGCTGGAACCCGAACATGGAGTAGTAAATAAAAAACGGAATCGTGTCGATGCCGTGGGAGGCGTAGGCGGAGCCAGCGGCAATAAAGGATGCCATCGAACCCGCTTCGGTAATTCCCTCTTCAAGAATCTGGCCATCCTTGGCTTCCTTGTAGTAGAGGAGCGTGTTCACGTCAACAGGTTCATACTTCTGCCCGACGCTGGAATAAATGCCAATGGTTCGGAACAGAGATTCCATGCCAAATGTGCGCGCTTCATCGGGAACGATAGGCACTATGAGTTTGCCGATTTCCGGGTCCTTCAGCATTTTTCGCAACATCGCGACAAACGCCATGGTGGTGGAAACCTCACGGCCGTCGCTACCGTCGTGGAATTCACGGAAGAGCTCATCATGGTCGGCTATTAGGGGTTTGGAGCGCACTTTCCTTTGGGGCACGTACCCGCCGAGCGCTTCCCGACGAGCCCGCAGGTAGCGGATTTCTTCGCTCTCCTCGGAAGGACGATAGAACGGTACCTGGCTCACACTGTCATCGCTCATAGGGATGCCGAAACGCGAGCGGAATTCGCGGAGTTCATCTTCGTTCAGTTTTTTCTGTTGGTGTGTGACGTTCTTGCCTTCGCCCGCTTCGCCAAGCCCATAACCCTTGATGGTGCGTGCGAGGATGACCGTCGGGCCGCCCCTATATTCGGTCGCCGCTTTGTAAGCGGCGTAAACTTTCCGAGGATCGTGGCCACCGAGCCGCAGACGACGCAAAGCCTCATCGGGCAATGGCTCGACCAGTTTCAGCAAGCGCGGATCGCTGCCAAAGAAAAACTGGCGGATGTAATCCCCGGAAGATACCACCAGCTTCTGATATTCCCCGTCGACCATTTCGCCCATGCGCTTAACGAGTAGGCCTTCGGTGTCGCGCTCAAGGATAGGATCCCACTCTGATCCCCACAGAACTTTAATAACGTTCCAGCGAGCGCCGCGGAATGCGGATTCGAGTTCCTGAATGATCTGGCCATTGCCGCGAACAGGGCCATCCAGGCGCTGGAGATTGCAGTTAATGACGAAGATAAGATTGTCTAGCTTTTCGCGTGACGCGAGCGTGATGGCACCCAACGATTCCGGTTCGTCAGTTTCGCCATCGCCCAGGAAGGCCCAAACCTTAGCGTCCGTAGCCGGCTTGAGACCGCGATTTTCGAGATAGCGATTGAAGCGAGCTTGATAAATGGCCATCAACGGGCTGAGTCCCATCGACACGGTGGGAAATTCCCAGAATTCCGGCATAAGCCATGGGTGAGGGTAGGAAGAAAGGCCTCCGCCAGGTTTCAGTTCACGGCGAAAATTCTCGAGCTGTTCAATGCTGATTCTGCCTTCAAGAAAAGCCCGCGCATATATGCCCGGTGCCGCGTGTCCCTGAAAATAAATCGTGTCGCCCTCGAAATTGTTGGAGCGGGCGCGGAAAAAATGGTTGAAGCCGACTTCGTAAAGCGTGGCGGCGGAAGCGTAGGTCGAAATGTGGCCACCGATGTTGTGTTCCAGACGGTTGGCGCGAACGACCATGGCGAGCGCGTTCCAGCGAATCAGGGACTTGATGCGGCGCTCCAGTTGCTGGTCGCCGGGAAACAGAGGCTCGAGGCGCGCGGGGATCGTGTTTGCGTAGGGAGTATTGGCAGTGAAAGGCAGGTCGATGCCGCTGACAGTCGCATGGGCACGGAGCCTCTCCAGAATTTCCCGGGCAACGTCGGTGCCGCTGGAGAGCAGGACGGAATCAAGAGATTCCAGCCATTCCTGGATTTCGACGTCCTCGATGTGACGCGGGGCGAATGTTTCCTGATCCATAGGAGCGATAGCCTTTCCTTCTTACCGCCGGGCGAACAGAAAAACACCGGCGAGGGCGTTCCAGATGCGCAATTTAGAAGAATACACCCTCATGCGGGAGAGCGCATAGCGGGAGGCAGAAGTTTTCCTGATGCAATTCAGTGGACTTTCAAATGCACGAGAGAAGAGTCAGAGCGTGCGACCGCCGTCGATGACCAGTGTCTGCCCAGTAACGAATTCGGCGGAGATGAGGTAGAAAACGGCGTCGGCAACTTCTTCAGGGCGACCTGCGCGACGGAGAGGTGCGCGGCGAATGAAGTCCGCCTGCCACTCGGGCGGATCGCCGGGCATGGTGATGGTGCCGGGCGCGAGGGCATTCACGCGGACAGTAGGGGCGAGCTCCTTTGCCAGAATGCGGGTCATAAGGATGATGCCCGCTTTCGACAGAGAGTGGGGGAGAAACTCCTCCCAGCCGAGCAGGCCACCGATATCAGCGAAATTGATAATGACACCGCGACCGGACTTGGAAAGATGCGGAGCGGCAGCTTGCGAGCAGAAGAATGGAGCTCTGAGATTGGTATCGAGCGAGGAATCCCAGGTCTGCTCAGTGGTCTCACCAAATTTTGTTTCCAGAAAGTTGGCGGCACCGTTGACGAGAATGTCGAGATGTCCAAAGTGTACAACGACATCAGTCACCAGCTTTTGGATGGCGGGAACGTGGGTCAGTTCGGCAGAGAAGGCGGCGGCGCGACGGCCCAGTTTCTCAATCTCGTCGACTAGTTCGTTGGCCTCGCTCGCGGATTTGCCGTAATGAACCGCAATGTCGGCTCCCTCGTGCGCCAAACGGAGCGCAACGGTTCGCCCGAGCCGTTTGGCCGCGCCAGTGACCAGCGCCACCCGACCGTGCAATTTCTTTTCCTCAACCATGGCGCAAAGGTAGCACACCTCCCTTCACTTTTCTGCGTGGAGAGAGGATAGCCTCGTGGACGGCTAGAATAGGAAAGAGTAGCCGACCATCATGGACTGCGTCCCAACATGATGTACGGTGCTGTGTCGTACTCTCTCGCTGGCAGAGAGTTTTGCGCAACGATTTGGCTAGCGGTAGGCCGAAACGCATCGTCGGCCTCGTAGCGCGACCGCCCACGCCTCCAGGTAAGAACTGTTGGGATCTCCTTGGAGAAGATCGCCGCGGTCAACGGCGCGAGGGTGGAACCGGGTACGGGACCATTCGCAAGCGCGAAGCCTGCGCGGATCGTCGTGCTTTCGGTCAGGCTGCCTTCCGCGCCCGCGTGAAATACGTATTGCTCTTTCCACTGGAGCGGCACGCCATCCTTAAGGCCTTGGATCCGACGAGCGAATGGAGCGTGGCATTGGTGCCGTCAGTCAAGCGGACTAGCATCACCACGAATGGTTCCTTCCAATTAATCCAGTTCGACGGGAACGCAAAGAGCCACTGGGAATTTGCCTGCCAGCCTACGCTGGGGAGGACGGATTGCGGAAGATCGTTTTTCACAAGAGCGTTGTAGGTAACGTGGAAGGAGCAGGGCGTAACAAAGGTCAGCCTGGTCGAACTCGGACAGGCCGATCTCCTGGGCGACGCACATGCCCATGACGCAACTGCGGACGGAGTGCCCCATCTTGCGGCTTCGATGGAATCCAGTGCCTAGGAAAGGGCAGAAAGGAGTCCGAAAACACGAATGGAACTGGGGGGAACAGGCTGAGAGACAGCTTGGGCGAAAGTCTGAGCCCGGGCGAGGGCCCACGGCCCAGACTTGTCTTGGATCCCTATCGAGAGCGTCGACGCCATACCCAAAAATCACCCGTTCCGCAAGAGATCGCCTTGATTCATTTCTGAGCCGCGGAGCAGGTAGTCTAGCAATTGGTTCGTGCGCCTCAGTGGTACTCTGTCTTGTACAGATTGTCGAAATGGACTGGGAGGGGGTCGATGAAGCGCAAGGGCCAAATCAGGAGTACATTCGTATCGTTTGCCGACACGACAGGCGAACGCCGTCGCCCGGGGGGACTTGACTGTTGGTGCTACAATCCACGCCGAAGTTTCGAGGCCTGCGATGAAATTGGACTTGCTGGCGATTGCCGCGCATCCGGACGATGTCGAACTGACCTGCGGGGGCACGCTGCTCAAGATGGCTCAGAAAGGCTACAAGACAGGGATCCTGGACCTGACTGAAGGTGAAATGGGGACCCGCGGGACGAAAGAGACCCGCGCAAAGGAGGCGGCCCTGGCAGCCAAACTCCTGAAGGTGTCCTGGCGAGCTACCTTAGACGTGCCGGATTCCGACGTTCAACCTACGCGCCAGCACAAGCTACGACTCGCAAAGGTGATCCGGGAGCTGCGCCCTCACACGGTGATTCTGCCTTACTGGGAAGCCAGGCATCCGGACCACTACCACGCATCTACGCTTGGATACGAAGGGTGCTTCCTGGCAGGCTTGAAACAGCTGCCTATTGATGGCGAGCCATGCAGGCCGTTTAAAATTCTCTATGCCACCTCTTTTGAGGGAATGCCGCCGACGTTCATTGTGGACGTCACAAAACAGTACGAAACGCGCCGGCGAGCCATCCTTGCCTACGGTTCCCAATTCCGGCCGGCCAAGAGCGGGAAGCGGCAAAAGGTCTACCTGGCCATTGACGAGTTGGACCCGAAAATGGACCTTTTGGCAAGGCACTACGGGCAGCTCATTGGCGTAAAGTACGGGGAGCCCTTCCTGCAAAAGGAGCTAATGGCCGTAGACGATGTTGTATCTTTGCCGGTACGGTCGATTTAAGCCGGCAAGTTCAAATCGAATCGTCTTCCATCGCGGGTGCGAACCCGGGGATATTTTGCCCCTCAGGTGTACGTTCCACCTTGATCCGCAATTGGTTTTGGTCTTCTGCTCCGGATTTGCGAAGGACCACGATCGTACTGAGTGCCTCCGTGTACACGCGGGTAACCAGGAAGGTATCCCCGCTTTCCAAATTCTTCCAGAGCTGGCCGATTTGAATTTTTCGCGCGCTCATCGTTGCCATTGACTGTAGATAGCCCGGAAAGAAGTGTCAACTGTCCGTTGAACTAGGGGACTCCCCGGGGAAAGGGCCCCGCAAGGAGGATCCGTAGGAAACCTTCTCCCTGGGGGCCACATCCTAGCATATGGACAACGTCGAAAGCGCGCCGCGGGTGTATACTCCGACTGGTAGGGGGAGGTAGAAGGATGCAGTACTCTTCACGCTTAGCCATTGGCCTATTTCTAGTAGGGAGCATGGCGGCTTGGCCCGCCATCACTCTGGCACAGAGTGATTCTTCCGCGAACCCGGCGCCGGTTCGAGAGCAACCTCAGGATCCCTGCGCTCCCGCAGCGAAAACTACGCAGAACACACAGACTACGCAAACTCCGCAAACCCAGCAGACAACACCAAGTCAGCAGCCTACCCCAAAGGTAGAAGGCTGCCCGGATCCGACGCCGACCGCGACACAGCCGGCGAACTCCGGCCAATCAACCGGGGACAGCCCCGTGCCGCAGCAGCAGACGGTCCATCCAAAGAATTCGAAGGATGACGTCGATGCCATCGGGAACCGCAACGTCGGCAAGGGCGTCAACTTCTATTCCCTGGAACACGAAATTGCCTTAGGCAAACAACTGGCGCAGGAAGTGGAACGCAGTTCGAAGATGATCGATGACCCCGTGGTCACTGAGTATGTGAACCGTGTGGGACAGAACCTGGTGCGCAACTCCGACGCGCAAGTTCCCTTCACGATTAAAGTGATCGACTCCGATGAAGTGAACGCCTTCGCCTTGCCGGGTGGATTTTTCTATGTAAACAGCGGCCTGATCCTGCGAGCGCAGGAAGAATCGGAGCTCGCGGGCGTGATGGCCCATGAAATTTCACATGTGACGGCTCGCCATGGCACGAAGAACGCCACCAAAGGCGAGATCATGCAACTCGCTACGATTCCCCTTATCCTTCTTGGCCCGGGGGGCTGGGCCACGTATGGCATTTACGAGGCGCTACAACTGGCGATCCCGCTGTCCTACTTGAAGTTCTCTCGCGACTCCGAAAAGGAAGCCGATTTCCTCGGCATCCAATATATGTACAAGGCTGGATACGACCCGAACTCCTATGTGACCTTCTTTGAGCGAATTCAGGCGGATGAAAAACGCCGGCCGGGGACGATCCCAAAGATCTTCTCCACACATCCTCCCACGCCGGATCGAATCGAGGCAGCGCAGAAAGAAATCGCGCGGATTCTGCCTGAGAAAGATGAGTATATCGTTACGACTTCGGAATTCGACTCCGTGAAAGCGCGGCTCCGGAACGTCATGTTCGCCCGCAAGGTCGACAATGGGCCGGGCAAGCCGACTTTGCGTACCAAGACAGAACAGACCGACAAGAATAAGCAGGGACAAGGTCAGACCACTGATCCGAGCAGCAGTGATGACGACCGTCCAACGCTGAAGCGCAGGCCTGACGACTCCTCGAACGGTTCATCCACTTCGCCATAGAGCTTCTTGCGTTGGAACCTAATTTAAGTTTGTGAGAATACCGGGGGGGCGATCCATCATGGTCGCCCTTCTTGTCGTTTGTTGCAGCTAGCGGTGACCGGCCTTCTGATGTTCTTCCGCGGCGGCAGCGATACCCTGGCGGCGAAGTTCTTCCGCGTAGTACTTGCGGAACAGCACATCCCATTCCTCGCTGCCCTCGAGAATTTCCTTCTTTTGGGAAGTAATGCGCTTGCGAACCTCGATTTCGATCTTTTCTTCTTCCTTCAGAATGTTCGTCATGGTCTGAACCATGTGCTGACGGATGGTGTCCCGGTCCTCCACAAATTCGACTTCATTGCTTTGGACCAATAGATCGACGATTTGGTGGGAGATACGTACAATTTTCTCGCGGCTCAATCGCATTGTTCTGTAAGGTGCCTGTTCCCTTCCCTAGCGCAAGATCAGTTTGCGGTCGCGGGCGAGCTGGCCTTTCACCTTTTTGAACATCTCCTGATAGGAGACACCCGTGCGGCGCATCTCGTCCTGGTATTGCGTGAGGATATTGCGTACTTCTTCGTTGACCTTATCCTCAATGGTGATTTCTTCCATCATACGGAGACGGACGCGGGCGATCACAGGCTCCTGGTCCTTCTCCTTGATTTCGACCTGGTTGTCCTCCAGAAGTCTCTTGATTACCTCAGAGGCCATATAGCTGACATAGTCGCGGTTCAGCAGCATGTCGATTACGTTCCTTGAATAATCTGTGAAACATTGAGTGTACTGTCTGGACGGAAAATTCGCAACAAAAGTGAACATTTATCACCGAGTGACGAGGTCGCGTTGACGAGGTTCGGTGCTTCCTGTAGGATGAGAGAATGTGAGCAGAAGGGCGGTTAGCTCAGTTGGTTAGAGCGCCTGCCTTACAAGCAGGAGGTCGCAGGTTCGAGCCCTGCACTGCCCACCATACCGCAACGCGAAACTGCGGGGACGTAGTTCAGTTGGTTAGAACGCTGCCCTGTCACGGCAGAGGTCGCGAGTTCGAGTCTCGTCGTCCCCGCCATTTCTTTCAAGCACTTAGAAGGAATCGGCAAAAACTGTCATGGTCC
>Ga0181523_10000044_pt1 | contig 113799 bp, 88 predicted proteins | sample PEATcosm2014_Bin_43_FD_119752 | JGI IMG/M metagenome (GOLD analysis project Ga0181523, IMG submission 119752) | Peatland microbial communities from MTU Mesocosm Facility, Houghton, MI, USA - PEATcosm2014_Bin05_30_metaG | ecosystem: Environmental > Terrestrial > Soil > Wetlands > Peat | place...
GTAGACCCGAAGTACACGAGTCAAGAATGCCCCCACTGTCACGTCTTGGAAAAGAAATCGCTGTCGGAACGAGTACATCGTTGCGATTGCGGCTTGACCATCGGGCGTGACCATGCGGCGGCGTTGGTAATCTTAGGGCGTGGACTACGCCTTCAAGCGCAAACAGATAGGCATTTAGCTGCTGTTGCTTGAGAAGCCCCTGCCTTCAGGCAGAGGAGTATGTCACAATCGGTACACATGCGAACTAAAACTCTCGCTCTGCTGTTTGCGATCGTCTTGTGCGGGGTTGCCCCTTTTTTTGCCCAGCAGCCTCAAAACCCTGCGTCAGCGGCTCAGGCGCCGGGCGCAAAGCCTGCGGAACAGGACCAGATCCAGAAAAGCCAAACGACCATTCCGATTACGGTGAACCTGGTCGACGTGCTGTTCACGGTGTTGGACCGGCGGAACAAACTGGTGCCGGGCCTGGAGAAGCAGGACTTCAAGGTGCTGGACGACAATATTCCGCAGGACATCCGTTACTTCAGCAAGCAGAGCGACCTTCCCCTGCGCATCGGCATGCTCCTAGATACCTCCAACAGCATTCGGGACCGGCTGAAATTCGAGCAGGACGCCGCCAACAATTTCCTGTTCAGTGTGTTGCGGCGAAACAGAGATGAGGCCTTCGTGATGACGTTCGACGATGAGCCGCAGCTTTTGCAGGGCTTTACGGGAGATACGGGCTTGCTGCGCGATCATATTTTGCGCACCCGCGCCGGAGGCGGCACGGCGGTCTACGATGCGATATTTGAGGCCTGTGCGAGCCAGCTAAGCCATCCCCCGCGGCCTCCCGGCGACCAGCCCGACGTGGTGCGCCGCGTGATGATACTGATCAGCGATGGGGAGGATAACCTTTCGACGCACACGCGCGCCGATGCGATTGAGATGGCACAGCGCACGAGCGTGGTCATCTACACGATCAGCACGAGCACGCAGTGGGTCACGCTGGACGATCCGAGCAAGGAAAAAAGCGGAAATCGTAAATACCACCTGACGGAAGGCGACAAAATCCTGCAGGATCTTGCCGAGGAGACCGGCGGACGATCATTTTATCCCTATCACGTGGACGATCTCGACCAGTCGTTCCAGGACATCGGCGAAGAGCTGCGCAATCAGTACTCCATTGCCTACAACCCGACCAATCATGCGCTCGACGGGCGCTATCACAAGATCAAGATCGAAGTGCCGGAGCACAAGGGCTACCAGGTGCGCGCGCGGCGTGGGTACTACGCCCGGCCGCTGAACGATACCAATCCAAAACCAACTGGAGCGGTGAAGTAGTTCGAATCCTGCAGAGCCGACCGTTTAGGATACTCCCGCGGTGCTCCTTTTTCATTTCTCCAAGGACCGGAGAGAACACCCGGGCAATCAAGAGTAGCGGGAGGGAATGAACCTTACTTGCTTTCGTCGTGGATAAGGACGGCGTCGGATTCGCTCGTACCGGTTTCGATGGCAATCTGAGAACCGTCGGGCGAAAAGACGAAACGGAAGATCTTGTCCTTTTTGAAATGCGTGAGTGCGTGGTGGGGCTTGCCGTCGAGAGGTTGCAGCCACAGATTGTCCACGCCCTTTTCGCGCACGGTATAGACAATTCCTTTTCCGTCGGGCGTATAGGCAAGATCATCAGGTAAAGCGTGCTGATCGACGTCGCTATAGACCATCTGGTGCGTTTCGACATTGTCAATGCGCAGCATCAACTTGTGGTCCAATTCGCGCAATTCGAACGAGGCGATTTCCTTACCATCCGGCGAAAGGCTGTAGGAGCCTAGGCCGCGTTTGACCACCGTTTCCGGAGAACCGCCCTCGACGGGGATGCGTTTGATATAACGGTTATCGGCGTTGTCGATGTAATAGACCCAGGTGCCTGTTTTCGCGCAAACCGGATGCTGGTCATTCAGGCCCGTGGACAGTTGCTTCAAGTTTGTGCCATTCAGATCCATGCGCGCTAAATTGGCCGAGGCCAGGGTAGTGCCGCCGAGTTGGCGAAAAACGACATAGCGGCCATCGCCGCAGATGGCCACCTGATCCGGAATGTGTTTCGGGTCGGAGTGCAAAGTGGTCTCTTCCCCCTTGGCCGTCACGGCCTTGAGGCTTCCGCCCTGAGGGAGGAGCAGGCGGCCATCGGGCATCCAGTTCCATTGCCAGAGGGGCAACTGCGATTGCAGAGGGACGACGTGAGCATTGTCCGGGTCGTTTGCCGGGGCCAAGCCTAGGGTGAGGTGAAGTTTGCTCTGGAGTGCCACCAAGGTTCTGCCATCCTTGGAGATGCCCAATTTGCTGTAGTCGTTGGTGTCCGAGGTCAATCCGCGGTATTCACCGCCGGGGTAGTTCACAAAACCAATCTGCGCCTGCAGATGTTCGGCGTCGGCCTGCGTGGTGCTGACGACCAGTGCGCTCCCGTCGGCCATCCATACCGGGCCGTGGTAAATGAGGTCGGGTGAAATAGCGACAACGTGCTCTTGCGCCGTGGCAGGTTCAACGGTCAGGAAAGCGCCGAGAGCGTCCCTGGTCGGTTGAACGAAGGGAATGGCAATCGTTTTTCCGTCGGGGGACCAGGCAGGCACGTAACTATCGCTGAGCAAGGTGCGGTTATGGAAGATGGATTTTTCAATGGTGCCATCGCTTTTCGCGAGCCAAAGATCCCAGTTGGGCGAATCGTGCCGTTCGCGGAGAAAGACGAAGTGCTGGCCATCGGGGGAGAAGCTGATGGGGCTGTCCACGTCATCCACGACGACGCGCGGCGCACCACCGAGAACCGAAGCGCTATACAACTGGGATTCTGATTCGTTGGCTTCGTCGCGGCGGAGGAAATAGATGTAGTTGCCGTCGGGCGAAAAGGAAAGTCCTTGATAACGAGTGCGCGCCGGAGCCAGGACTTCCTTGTTGGTCATCGAAGGGATATGGCGAAGCCAAAGGGACTGCTCGCCGTTTTCTTCCAAGGCTTGCAAGAGATACTTCCCGTCGGGGGAGATGGCTACCTGGGAGACGTGGCCGTTGTTGGAAACGTTTTCAATGGCGAACTTCTGAAACGGAATAGTTTTCGGCTTTTGGCCCATCTTCACAAAGGTATAAATGCCATAGACCGCGGCGGCAGCCACCACGAACAAGCCGAGCATGATTGCCGAGGCGCCGATCTTGTTTCTTTGCGCCGCCTCAACCAGGACTTTGCTGCTGCCGGAATGAGATGTCGCGGTGGTCGCTGCGGTGACAGCCGAGCCGCTTGGCGATGGCCGCACGTTGCCGCTCGACGTGCGGCTGGCTTGTACAGACGAATCGGAACTGACACGGCCGGGTTCCAATTCACGTTGCAAACGCTTGAGGTCCGCGCGAACTTCGGCAGCGATCTGGTAGCGAAAGTCTTTATCTTTTTCCAGCAGCTTGTTGAGAATGCGTTCCAGTTCCACCGGCACGCTGCCGTTCAGTTGGATCGGAGAGACCGGGGCACTGTGCAGGATGTTTCCGAAAATCACGGCAGTGGTGGGGCCGGGAAACGGAAGGACGCCGGTGACCGTCTGGTAGAGGACCGAGCCCAGGGAAAACAGATCGCTACGCGCATCGAGAGGCTCACCGCGGGCCTGTTCGGGCGACATGTAGGCGATCGTGCCGACGGTGGTGCCTGGGCTGGTCAGGAAAGCGTCTTGGGAAGGGGCGATGGTTTCACCCTCCATGGCGCCTTCCGGTTCGAGAAGCTTGGCGAGTCCGAAGTCGAGGATTTTGGCGGTGCCGCGTTCGGTAAGGAAGAGGTTGGCGGGCTTGATGTCGCGATGAAGGATGCCTTTTTTGTGCGCGGCGTCCAGTGCGTCGGCCACTTCGATGCCAATTCCAACGGTTCGCGAGACCGGCAGAGGTCCGCGGGTCAGAACTTTTTCCAGCGATTCACCTTCGAGAAGTTCCATAGCGAGGAAGGTCTGGCCTTCATGTTCCTCGATGGCGTGCATGGTGCAGATTCCGGGGTGGTTCAGAGCGGAAGCCGAGCGAGCCTCGCGCAAGAATCGCTCCACCGCGGCAGTATCCTTGGTGTTGTTTTCCTGGAGAAACTTGAGGGCAACGCGGCGACCCAACCTTGTGTCTTCGGCTTCATACACCAATCCCATGCCACCGCTTCCCAAGGGGCGGAGGATTCGATAGTGACCGACGGATTCGTTGATCATAGGGCGCTTTGCCAAGCACAGAAGCGTTGCCTTGCGATACTAGCCAAGGCATTGCTTCTGGTCAATCCGCGCTTATTCCTTTTGTGGAGATCGACTTAGCCGCGTGAGCCCTTCGGGGCGTAATAACCCTTGCGGGTGAGGACTTTGTATTCGTGATTGCTGACGTCCACGCGGATTTTTCTGAACTTCCCGTCTTTCGTCGTGTTGGTTGGGTAGTAGCCCAGGGTGTATTGGCTGCGGAGTTCTTCGGAGATCTGGTCGAATGCTTCCTGCAATTTTTTTTCGGAATTTACGACGATCATGCGGCCGCCCGTTTCTTCGGCCAATCTGTGGGCTACGTCGGGCCTACCCCCGCCGAAGCGGCGGTCCGCCACCAACAGGATGTGGATCACCGTATCGGTTTTCTGGGCCGACTCGATTGCTTCTTCCAGCTTCACGCGGCTGCCCTCGTCCTCGGCGTCGGTGACGATCACGATGGCTTTGCGGCCGGCTTCGCCATTCAGCTTGTCCCCGCAGGCAAGGTAGATGGCATCGTAGAGCGCCGTGCCCACCATGTTCCCGCCCACCGGGCCGGGGTTTCCCGCGATATAGCCGCCACCGGGAGTGTTGATGCGAGCCTTGTTGATGGCGCGGTCAATAATGCTGCGGTCGTCGGTAAAATCGGCGAGCAAGTCCACGTCGGAGTCAAAGGAGATGACCATGGCTTCATCGCCTTTTTTCAGCACGCGATGCATGAACTGCGCTCCGGCGTCTTGAATGGCGCCGAGCATGTACTGTTCGCTGCCGGAAGTGTCCAGAAGAAGGCCTAGGGTGATCGGAAGATTCATCTCCTTGGAGAAGAAGGCGATGTTCTCCTCGTGCGTATCCTCAAATATTTTGAAGTCGTCCTGCTTGAGATCCGTGACGATGCGTTTGTTCTTGTCGCGCACGGTGGCGAAGAGGTTGACCAAGGTGACTTCGGACTTGATCGTTGGCGTTTGGGTTTGTGACTGCTGCCCGAGGGGCAGTGCTGGTACCGCCAAGGTGAGAGCGGCGGCACACGCCAGACCCTTGATCCCTATACTTTTCATAAATCGCATCTTCGCGTTCCCGAATTTCACAGTTTCTGGGTATCCTTACATGGTGTCCCGGCTGGTCCGGTTGACCTGGCCGAGTCATACGATTCCGACTCACACCGTCTGGGTAGCTCTGCATTATTTCGATGCAACGAGCTGCCCGGCGGGATGCGTCTTATAATGCTGCCGGAGTGTAACTCACCATTCTGGCCTTGGAAAGTTTGGCCCGATCACTATGAAAAGTCCACGAAAAATAGCTTTGATGGCCCTGGCCGCGGCGTCTCTTCTCACTGCTATGGCCGGGCGAGGGCAAGATCCCGGTCCCGTGCCGCCGAATCCGGCACAGGGGACTCAGGCCAAACCTCCGGCCGCACCGACGAAGAGCCAAACGACCATCTCGACCATCACGACCGAGGTCTTGGTTCCGGTCACCGTGAAAGATCGAAGTGGGAACCTGGTGGCGGATCTGAAACGGGATGAATTCCGAGTGTTCGAGGATGGCGTCGAGCAGGCGCTGAGAGATTTCAAAACCGACACCATGCCGATTTCCATGGTGGTGTTGATCGACAACGACTTAAGACAGAAGGACGAGCAGCAGGTGGAACCCAGCCTGATTTCGATCGTCGGGGGCATGAGCGCCAGCGACGAGGCTTTTATCTGCCGGTTCGATCAGTACTTTCACGAGGGAAAAGGGTTCACCAAGGATCAAGACAAGTTGGTTACGGAGCTGCGGCGAACGGAACTTGCCTCTCGCAGTTCCACTCCACCGGCGGGTGACCCATTCAGCGGGCCGACGATCAATGGAGCCCCGGCACCAGGCGCACCGCAGACGACCGCCAACGGTTCCTTGCTAGCCATCAAGGGACAGCCCACCAAGGCTTTGGATGATGCGGTGTACGACGCAGCAACGCTGTTAAAGGACCGCGACAGCCGCAAGCGGCGCAAGATCATCTTGTTGATTTCTGATGGACAGAACGGCGCAAAATTCAATACTCACAAGTACGACGAAGTACGCGAGGAACTGCTGCGCCAAGGCATCATTGTGTATTGCGTGGCCACGGGCAGCTCCTACTTTGACCGCAAGTTCAATCGCCTGGTCAGCTATGCGCATGATACCGGCGGGGACATCTTTTACGGCGCCAAGGAAGATACCTTTTCGGAGTTTTATTCGCGCATTACGGAAGAGGCGCGGAATCAGTACACCTTGGTTTACTCGCCGCGGGGTGACAGCAAGGTGGACTACCACACCATTGAGGTGCGTGTGCGCCGCGAGAGTATGACGGTCCTCGCCCGCGAAGGCTACTACGGCGGTACCTTTGCCAACGTGCCCCCGAAATAATCCAAGGGCTCGCGTTTTTTCGCGGAATCCGCTTGACACCCGACGCGCTCGCTCGTATACGGGTGTATCGGGGCGGGATTGCCATCGGTAGGCAGGCCGCTCCCGAGCAGCAACAGGAGGAGGAGAATAGAAATGGCAAAGAAAGCGAAGAAGCCCGCGAAGAAGGCCCCGAAAAAGATGATGATGAAGTAAGCTGCCCTGCAGAAACTCCAATTCCGAGGCGCTTCGATCCCGTCGAGGCGCCTTCTTCATTGGTGCCGGCGGTGGCTTGTGCACGCCGAGGCGGCTCAGAGGGTAGAGTTGGTCAGGGATTCTTCGTGGGCCGGACAGATCAGGGTATAGGCGCAACTGCGGCAGGCGAATCCTGGTTTCGCGGGGAATTGCTTAGAGCGAATGTCGGCGGCGGTTTCCTGGATCATTTTTTCAGCTTCCCCGATTTGCTTTGCGTCCCTGGTGGTCACTTGCGTGGAATTGTTCTGCAAGTAATGGAAGACCAGCCGGACGGGATTCCACTCGAAAATCTCTTTCGCGGCCAGAGCGTAGATGCTTAATTGGAGATCCTTTCGGGCGTCGGCGTCCTTTTTCGGTTTGCCGGTCTTGTAATCCACAATTTCGACTTCATTGCGCCCGAGCCCGTTCACCTGATCCATGCGGCCGGTCAGGATCACATCGTTTTCGAGCGGCAGCTCAAAGCCCTTCTCCTGTTCCAAAATATGGGGAGCTTCGGCGAGCATGGAGGCGTGAAAAATCCTCAGTTGCTCGAGCCCATCTTTCTTGTACTCGGCTTCCTGGTATTCGTCTTCGTAGCCAGCGCTGGTCCATTCGGTAGCGTAAATTCGCTGGACTTCCTCAAAGGGAAGCGGGGAGCCTTTTTTCAATTGCTCCAGGAAACGCTTGATGGTGGTATGCATCACGCTGCCGAAGCTGAGCGTGGCGCGCGGTCCTTCTTTCAAGGACCAGAGGTGACTGAAGGCATACTGCTGCGGGCACTTGCGGAAATTCTCGATGGCGGAACTGCTTAGCTTGAGCGGTTCGGGCACGGAAGGATGAAACTCCTCCGCCCATTGGGCAATACGCGCAAAGATTTTGGGCGGTCCTTCCCTGGCGGGGAAGAGCTCCTTCTCCTTGCCTTCTACTCGTTCGGGCTCTTCTTCTTTCTTTTTGACCTTTGGCGCTGATTGCGAGATGTCCCGTCGCTTTATGGCCGGGTCCATCACGAGATCTTCGATGAACACGGGGACCTTGTTCTTTTTCTCGGTGACGGTTGTGAGTGTCAGCCGCTCTTCAGCTCTGGTCAGCGCGACATAGAAGAGCCGGCGCTCCTCCTGAATATGAAAATCGCCTTGGGGCAGCTCTTCCTTCATCAGGCGCAGGGGGAATTCGAACAGGGGCGCGCGATTCCGCGCCGGGAAGGCGTTGGAATTCACGCGGAGCAAAAAGACATGGGAGAATTCCAGACCCTTCGCGCCATGCACGGTCATTAATTGCACGGCATCGCCCGGTGCGTCATCTTCGAGACTCAGAGTGCCGCCGGCCTGCTCGAAATATTCGAGGTATTCCAGGAATTCGGGGAGGCCCCGCGTTTCGCTTTTTGGCTCCCAGTCTTTCATGAACTGGCCGAGCTGGTTGACGTACTTGCGATCCTGGGCGCCGGCGCGCTGTGGCACTTCCAGCCAATCGATGAGTTCGCCCAGAAACTCGCGGGCGGTGCGGCGGCGCAGGGTCTTGCGCTGCTCAGCGAGGAATTCCAGCAGCTCTTTGCAGGCACCCTCGGAAGGGTCAAACGGCAGCTCGCCTTGCGGCGATTGCAAGATATCGTACAGCGCAGTTCCACGTTTTTTTCTGGCGCGTTCCGCTAGGCGCACCAGGTCTTCGGCGGTGAGATGCCATGCCGGCGCGGAAAGCGCCCGGGAACAGGCAATATCGTCGTAGGGAAAGGCCGTCAAGCGGAGATAGGCGAGCAAATCACGGACCAGCGGATGTTCCAGGATCGAAAGCTTGCTGATCACGAAGGGAATTTTTCGCCGGGAGAGTTCTTCGACGAGGAGGTCCCGATGGGAGTGCTGCCGATAAAGGACGGCGAAATCCCGCCACCGCCGCCCGGCGCCGTGCAGGCGTTCAAGCTCGTCCGCAACCCAGGTGGCTTCCGATTCCGGAGAATCGATTTCCACGATGCGGATCTTATCGCCTTCCGGCCGATTGGGCTGCAGAACTTTTTTCGGAAATTCCGGGCTGACCTCATTCATTCCAATGGCTTGCGTGGCGACACGAAGAATGTTCGGGGTCGAACGATAGTTGTGGGTGAGCGCGACGCGGTATGCGGAAGAGTCCTGACCCTCGGTCCAATCCGTGAAACGCTGCAGGAACAGTTTGAAGCTTCCGAAGGAAGCGCCGCGGAAACGGTAAATCGCCTGATCGTTGTCGCCGACAACCACGATGTTGCGCGAGTCACCACTCAGAAGGTCGATCAATTCCAGCTGAGCGATGTTGGTGTCCTGAAATTCATCGACGAGGATGTGCTTGTAGCGTTCGCGTAACTGGCGGCGGCGCTTGTTGTCGGACTTCAGGAGGGCGACGGCTTCGGCGATGGAGCCATTGATGGCCATGGCGCGTTTGTCGCGCAGAATTTCTTCGCTGGCGCGATAGGCACGGGCGATCTCCTGCTGCAGGGCGACCTGTTCGGCACGCTCCTTGTAGCTGTCTTCCTCGAGCGTGTTTCTTTCGGCTTGCAACTCGGTGGCAAGCTGATCGGCAAACGCCTGGTAATCCTCCGAAGAAACGAGTTCATCCTGGCATCGGGAGAAAAACTGGATGAAATCACTCAGGAATTGTCCGGGCTCAGCCAGGCGGCGATATTTTTCGAGTTTCAAGCGGGCCAGATTGCGCCGCAGGAGGATCCAGTGGTCGACGGATTCGAGCGCCAGGCGGTTGGGGTCCACCTCCTTCAAAATGGTTTCGCAGAAGGAGTGAAATGTTGCCAGGACCACATCTTTTCCGCGGTCGCCGACCGCTTTCACCACGCGGTTTTTCATTTCACCGGCGGCTTTCCTGGTGAAGGTCAGGCCGAGAATATTTTCTCCGAGAAGGGCAGCGTCGGACTCAAGCAGATGGCGGATTCTTTCTGTGATGACGCGCGTTTTTCCGGTTCCTGCACCGGCAATCACGAGTAGCGGCCCCTCGCCATGGGTGATGGCGCGGCGTTGCGCTTCGTTCAGTTGTGGCCCGCCGCTTTCCGGCTTGCCCATCTCAAAGAGTGTTTTTTTCATGGACCCTTTTACTCTACCTGCGAACCGACAAGTGGAACCAGCTAGACGCGGCTAGCGCACCAGAAAGGCACAGGAACTGGCTAAGCGTAGTTCCCCGCTTCTCCTGAGCAAATCGCCCTGTGCCAAATCGAATCTTGTCTCGGGAGTTCCGAGGTTCGAGAACTCCCTCTAGCTAGAAACTGCTTGTCCCCAGGCAGGCGCGAATTCGCCTGCGTGAGGATCTCCTTTTGCAAGACGAAAGCCCCGACGATCAGGGCCACGTACCCCATCCCTAGACAACCGAAGACCATCCACCCGACGACGATCATCTTTGGGAGGCCTGGCCGGAGGCGACTCTGGCGTTAAACTCGGCAGATTTCTTTCGTGGGACCGTGATGGCCGTCCATCCGCCGGATTCAGCGGCAAAATGCTTGGCGAGGAAGGTGATTTGGCCGAGGTGGTAGGCATAATGTGCAATCTGGCGATTGACGGCTTGCGTCACCGAATGCGGCTCGGTGCGGATGGTCACCCTGCGTGACTGGTCTGCGTCGGTTAACGGTGTCAGCGCGTCAAAGAGGCATTTCCAACCGCTCTCCCACATTTCCAGCACTTCGGCGCGGGTTTTCGGAGGTTCTTCGAATTCCGTATCGCGCTGGCGGTCCGGTTTTTCACCATCGGTGGTCAGAAAATCGGTCCAGCGTGAGCGCATGTTTCCCCACAGATGCTTCACGATAATGGCGATGGAGTTCGATTCCACGTCCAGCGTTCGGAACAATCCTTCATCGGGGCATTGTTCGATGGCGCGCTCGGTGAGCTTTTTGTAATAGCGGAACAGATCGAGGGAATCGGCCAGATGGGAGGTCGTGAATTGGTGTGCCATGATGCGCTATCCCCCCTTTACGGGAGTCGCGAAAATTTCATCGCGCTGAGCTGGTATTTTGCAACGCCAGGCGCTAAGGTGCTGCGGGCCAGAGCGAGGCGCCCCTACGGAGGGATTGTGGGGGCGGGGAGGTTGAGAGTCAAGGCTTGACAGTTCGCTTTTTGTTCGCCTAGAATGGCGGCGCGGTATTCCGAACGGGAAGGAGAAAAATATGAGTATGGGACAGTCGATGTTGCCAGAATTCGATCAGGAGATGCAAAACACGCGGAAGGTATTGGAGCGCGCTCCGGACGACAAGTGGGCATGGAAGCCACATGAAAAGTCTGGTTCTGTGGGATGGCTGGCAGGACATGTGGCCACCATGCCGGGCTGGATCGGGATGACCCTGCAGACGGAGGAGCTCGACTATGCGCCGGTGAATGGGCCCTCCTACACACCGCCGAAAACGGATAATCGGCAGCAATTGCTGGCGGAGTTTGACAAGAATGTAAAAGAGGCTCGCGCGGCACTGGCAAGTGCGAGCGATGCGGACCTGATGAAGAACTGGACCCTAAAGGCAGGGGGGCAAACCATTTTCACCATGCCACGGGTTGCCTGCCTTCGCGGGATGGTGTTGAACCACATCATTCATCACCGCGCGCAGCTTACGGTATACTACCGCTTGCTGGGTATTCCGGTGCCGGGCCTTTACGGGCCAAGCGCGGATGAAACGACGCCGACGGCGGCATCGGCAAGTTAAACGTGTTCGTTTTGCAGGGGCGGAGGCCACTCTGCCCTTGTAGATCTTCCCTCGCCGGTGGCTCTTCGCTCGCGGTTGTATACTAAACAACGCTTTTATTTGGAGGCTTCTCCATGGATACACCTGTGATTTTGTCCGCGGTCAGGACTCCCATTGGAAAATTTCAGGGTGCACTGGCGGGATTTAGCGCGCCGGAACTCGGTGGAAAAGTGATTGCCGAAGCGATCCGTCGCGCGGGAATCGAGGGGAAGCAGGTTGACGAAGCGATGATGGGCAACGTGGTGCAGGCCGGGCTTGGACAGAATCCGGCGCGCCAGGCAGCGCTGAAGGGTGGCTGCGACCCGCGCGTCGCGGCGATGACGATTAATAAGGTGTGCGGGTCGGGATTGAAGGCGGTGGGGTTGGCAGCGCAAGCGGTGCAGCTGGGCGAAAGCGAAATTGTGGTGGCCGGCGGGATGGAGTCGATGTCCAACTGTCCTTATCTTTTGCCGCAGGCGCGCACGGGATATCGCATCGGGGACCAAAAGGTCGTGGACTCCATGATTCGCGATGGATTGTGGGATGCCTACGAAGATTTTCACATGGGCATGACCGGGGAACTTGTCGCGGAAAAGTATGGAGTCACACGGGAGGAGCAGGACAGGTTCGCGTTCGAAAGCCACCAGAAGGCGATTCGGGCGCGCAAATCCTGTTTCTTTGAAGCGCAAATTCTGGCCATCGAAGTACCTCAGAAAAAAGGGGACCCGCTGGTGATCAAGTACGACGAATCGCCGCGTGAAGATACCACCATCGAAGCGCTGGCCAAGCTGAGACCCGCGTTCAAGAAAGAGGGAACGGTGACGGCCGGAAATGCGCCGGGAACAAATGATGGGTCGGCGGCGCTGGTCGTGACCAGTGAGCGGGTGGCGGCGAATTTGGGCAAGCAGCCGATGGCCAGGATTGTGGCGCAGGCGGTCAGTGGCGTGGAGCCGAAGTGGGTGATGATGGCGCCAGTGGACGCGGTGGAAAAGCTGCTGGTCAAAACGGGCTGGGACCGGAACAAGGACGTGGACCTGGTGGAATTAAACGAAGCATTTTCCGTGGCGGCGATTGCGGTGACCCGGCAACTGAAACTGAATCCGGAAAAAGTGAATGTGAACGGAGGGGCGGTGGCGCTTGGCCATCCGATCGGCGCGTCGGGCGCACGCATCCTGGTGACCCTGCTCTACGAACTGCAACGGCGCAATCTGAAGCGCGGAATTGCAGCGCTATGCCTCGGCGGAGGAAATGCCGTCGCGCTTGCCGTGGAGAGATTCTAGGTTTCGGCGAGCAAGTATACCGTTCGACGGTCAAACGACAATTCCAGATTCAACCACGGTTGCCGGGCTTTTTCTTTCGCAAGACCTAGGGAGACCGGAATGGGCAAGGTCTTCCGTCAGGTCACAATGTCGCTGGACGGTTTCATCGCTGGCCCGAACGATTCCCTGGACTGGGTGTTCGGCTACGTCCCGCTCGATTCCGCTGCAATCCAACGCTTGCTTGAGGAAATCATCCGGACCACTGGTGCGGTGCTGAGTGGCAAACGAAGCTACAACGTGGGAAGGAAGCCCGGGCTGCGCCCCGAAGCGCGCAAGGTGTTAGGAGGCGCATGGAGCGGGCCGATATTCGTGCTTACGCACAATGCTCCCGAGGATGAAGTGGATCCGTCGATCCAGTTCCTGTCGGGAGACATGCGAAGCGCAATTGGCGTGGCGCGCGCGGCCGCGGAAGGGGAGAACAGCATGCTGATTGGCGCCGATATCGAGCGGTAGTGCCTACAGCAAGCTTTGGTCGACTAGATTCAAGTTTACCTTGCTTCGGTTCCGTGTTCGCAGAGAAACGCCGCTCGCGAGCGGATGACCTGCGATTCGAACGCCTTCGCCGCGTATCCGTGAAGGACTCGCGGCGAAAGATTTTTACTCCAAGCGGCGCCCCGCCTGGATTGCTGTCAGGGAAGCGGGTAGCCAGTGGGAGGGAGCTCGTTCGGTGGCTTGGGAGCGTGGTGCAACTCCGTAGCACAGAACGGGCAGAATTTATCGTCGTCGGAAACTTCGCGCTGGCATTGCGGGCAAGCGGGGTGCAGGTTATATTTACAATTCGGGCAGAAGTTGAAACGCGCATTCACGGTGTTGGCGCATTGTGGGCACGTGTAAGGCAGCGGCTCGCGAACGAGCAGATAGATAATCAGGCCGATCAGGAAGTAGCCTGCCGAGAGGATGAGAACCAGCAAGGTCCAGAGCGCAGGATGCATGCCGCGGCGTTTCGCATCGCGATACACATAGCCGAGCATCAGCAGCAAGGAAGAAAAGGCAAAAGCAACAGCGGTGATGACGCCGGCAAGGGCCAGGCAAGAGAGCTCCGGGCGATTGCGGAAACTGTCATCGGGAAACACGGTGTCGCCCGTGTGCATGTTCACCAGGTTGATGCCGATGCCGACGACCAGGGCCAGGACGTAGAGCGAGAGGCAAGTCCAGACGAGCCAGCGTGGGATGACGCGGAGCTCGTCGCGGAAGCGGCTGCGTTCGCGGCGGCGGCGAAAACGAATCAAGCGAAGACGTTCATTGAATACGTCAGACATGGTTTTGTACCATCCTTACTTTCCAAGAGACATACAACCCTTACGGCCTATTGCCAGCGGTGACTGAGCCAGCCGCCCGCTGATGAAGCACAACAGCAACAGCCAGTAACGCCGGAACGGTCCACCAGAGCACGAATCCCAGTTCCAGAACGGGCTTCGGCAGATTCAACTGCGTGCCGACCCAGGCGAAGCCACGCCAAACCAGTGGCGCACTGAACACCCCGAGGAGCCAGCTTGCGGTGGTGACGATCCAGAGAAGCGCGTTGCTGGTGGAAGACGGAGCCGATTGCTGTGCACGAAGCCTGACACGAAGTTGCGTGCGCGCGGCCAGGTCTCGCGGAACCGAGACGGGCACAGTACGGAAGGCCTGCAGCAATCCGTGGGTACGAGCAGCTTCACCGGCGCATGCGGCGCAGTCGTGAAGATGCGCATCGAGCCAGGACTGCTCGGCGGCGCCAAGGCCTTCGACCAGCAGTTGCGCCAAAAGATTCTGGGCGCGAGTGTGGAGGTTTTCGCTCATGCGGCACCTTCCGGCAAAGCAGATTTCAAGGCTTCCAGTCCGCGATACAGTCGCGATTTTACGGTCGACAGCGGTGTTGCGAGAACGGCGGCGATTTCTTCCAGGCCAAGCTCTTCGTGGAACCGCAGCAAGAGTACTTCGCGATAGTACGCGGGAATTTTCAGAAGCGAGAGCTGCACGGCCTGCTCATTTTCGCGCGCGACCAACATCTGCAGCGCGGAGATGGCATGATCGTCCGGCGGCTCGAACGGCTGATTGGATTCCGGGTCGGCGAGCTCTTCGAGGCTGCGGAATTTCTTGCGGCGCGAAACGTCAATAACCAGATTACGCGCGATGGCGAAAAGCCACGATTCGAACTTGGACTTGGCGTTGTACTGGTGGCCGCGTTCGAGCACGCGGATCCAGGTTTCCTGGAAAAGGTCTTCGGCCAGCGCGGGTTCTCCCGTGAGGAAGAGCAGATAGCGATAGAGGCGCTGCTGGTATTGCTCGATCAGACGATCCAGCGCGTCGGGATCGCGGCGGCGCAAGCCGTTGGCAAGGGTTTGGCGGTCGTCAGTCATGAGCCCGGTGAAGAGTACCGGGGACCTCGAAACGGTTAAGGTGAATGCCTGTGCGCTCATACTACCTTGGATACGGATGGGGTGGTGAAAAAGACGCAAGGAGGAGAACCAGCCAGGAAGCCAAGAGCTAGGGAGGCAAGGAACGAAATCCTTTTGTTTTCAGACGATTGCAAGGAGTGTTGGCCCGGGCTAGGCGCGGGAGTGGGTGACCCAGCGCATCTTGGCCGAATAGGATTCGAAGGCTTCGCGGCCCTTGCGGGTGAGCTTGCAGAGGGTAAGCGGGTACTTGCCTTGGAAGGTTTTGGTGATGGTTAGGTAAGAGGCTTGTTCGAGTTTGGAGATGTGGCTGGAAAGATTGCCTTGGGTGAGGCCGCACTCGCGTTGGAGATAGACGAAGTCGGCCTCTTCGACGGCGAAGAGAATGGTCATGATCATGAGCCGCGCAGGCTCATGGATCACGCGGTCGAGCGAGGAGAGGTCTTTGATGCCGTTGCCGTTCATGCCTTTGTTCGCCGTGGATCAGGAGCCAAAAACAAGAAGCGGACTAAGCGGCCCATGCCGATCATTTTGTCGCTTTGCGAGAAAAAGAAATCGGGAACGATCGTGAACCCTGGGAATGGCCCGCCAGGGGGCAAGGTCATGACGGCGGGCCGCGGGCCCAATCGAAAGAGCGGGTAAGGAAGGCCGTCGACATCGCCGTAGCATGTGGCAGGTGGGCAGGGCAGAGGTAGAGAGGTCGGTCACTGGCTTGGCCCCGCGACCCGGGAAGAATTTGGCACTGGGTTAGCGCGGAGGTAGCGGAACAGCGTGAGGGCGCCGTCGAAGACGAAGAGGGCTCCGGCACCGGCGAGGAAGCAAGCGACGCGCTGCGGGCCAACGATTCCGCGCGGAAGGAATACGGACAGAATAACCCCGAGGCACGGCAACCCGGCGAGCACAATCGAGGACACGCGCTGTTCGTGGTGCGCGCTGAACCATACTGCTAGAGCGATCAGGAGTCCCGCAGCCGAGCAGAGCCAAGGATTGCGGAAGAAGAAAATGAGAAGAACTGCGGCCAGCGCGAGAGCGAGGGTCAGCAAAAAACGCCATTTTCTATTGGCGTGCAGACCTTCGGCTTTTTCTGGCGGAGTTGCATGCGCTCCTTGCAGGGAAAGCTTCGTCAAATCCAGTGGCAGCGTCGAATCCTCGGCAAAGGGGGGCGGGCTCACGTAGCCGGTGCGGGGATAGGTGATCTTGGACTTGAGCCAATCGAGGATTTGGCGTTGGCGGAGCAGGATGAGGCCGTAGAGGAGCAGTGTAGTGAAAGAGAAGAGGGCGGCGAGGAGGGAAGAACTTTCCTGACGTGGGAAAATCAGCAAGGAAGCCATCAGCAAAGAAGCGACACCGGTGAGGAGCGAAGGCAGACCGTCGTCGAACCAGTATTGCCAGGCGCGCTGTTCGGCGGAGAGGATTGGGGAGGAGGACAGAGCGGGCTCCTTTCTTTTTGCAGACTAGTTTGCACCACAAACTAAAATTGTCAAGTACCTATTTTGGAGGAGAAGGAGAGGCTGACGTTGCGGAAGATGTTTGGTCCGGATCGTGGCGATCGTTCGATCTCGCAAGCGGCGCGGGGGTTCGGGGGGACCCTCGCGATTGTGAGTGCGAAAAGAACGATGAGGGGGTAGGGTGGAGACCGTAGAAGCAGCGGCCCTTCGAAGCTCAGGGCAAACCTCATTCGAAAGGTGATGGCGAATGATTTGTCCCAGGTGCAAGGCAGAATATCGGCCAGGATTCACGCATTGCGTCGATTGCGATGTGGACCTGGTGTGGGAGTTGCCGAAGCACGCGATTGAGATGCGGCGGACAGGCGAAGGGGGAGAGTATCGGGTCGCCGGAGAACCGGGCGATCCGAACGAGGATCCTTTCTGTTCGTTCTGGAAGGGCGACGACCCGCGCGTACACGCGGAATTGTGCGAGGTTCTGGAGGAAGCCGGGATTGCGCACAACACGGTTTTCCGGCGCGATCATCTGTTCAATCTGAGGAACTATGCGGCGTTCGAAGTGGGTGTACCGTTTTCCCTGTATGAGCGCGCGGAAAACGTCGTGAAACAAGCTTACGGTACGGAGGATGTGGCAGACGTGGGCGCGCAGGAAGTGAACTTACTGGCGGACCGGCCGATTCGTTCCATGCGCAAACTTCCGGTAACGCTGACGCCTCCGCGGGAAGAAAACATCCCGGGGCCGCCTACGGCCGGCGAAGAGACGGATTGGTTTCCGGAAGACGCGACGGTGAAGGTGTGGTCGACGGAAAAAGGCGACCCGAGCGATTTTCTGGTGGCGGCGCTGCACGAGAATGGGATCCGCTGCCGCCTGGAGAAGAGTGGGTCGCAAGCGGAACTCTCTGTATTGCCGGAGGACGAAGAACGCGCGCGGGAAATCGTGCGCGAAGTGGTGGAAGGAATCCCGCCCGAGGAATGAGCATGTTCTGTCCTTTCTGCGCTTCCAAATTCCGAGATGGATTCACGGTGTGTTGCGATTGCCCTAGGCTGTGGGTGGGCGCTCGAGAGGAATCGGAGGCCGGCCAAGATTCGGCAAGGGTTCGCGTCAGGAAGAGTTGGACCGGAGCGGCGGCGCGTTCGACGAACGGCGAATTCCGTGTCATTTTAGAGGGACTGCGAATCCTCATTTGTCGATTCGCATCTTAGGAATCCCCATCGGCAAAAAGAAGCCGATGATTGCGTAGGAGGTCTGGATTCCACCGCACCAGCTAGAACAAGCCCGCAGGGCGGTCGCGCACGTTCTGCCTGGGGAAGCGAGCAGTGAACGGTGCAGGCTCGAACCGTGGAGAGTTTAGAAGCAATCTGGGAGGTAGGACTGGTGACCATCAATTCCATTCAGACGGTGGCGGTGCTGGGCGCGGGGACCATGGGAAACGGCATTGCGCACGTGTTTGCGCGCGCGGGCTACAACGTGATTTTGCGCGATGTGGAAGAACGCTTTCTGCAGCGGGGGTTAGAGACGATTGGGAAGAACCTCGATCGCGAGATCAAGAAGGGCAAGCTGGCGGAGGGCGAAAAGGGAGTTGTGCTTGGGCGGCTAAAACCTGTGACCGACCTAGCAGCGATTGCGGCGGCGGACTTTGCGGTCGAGGCCGTGCCGGAAAAAATAGAGATCAAGCGTGCGGTGCTGTCGGAGGCGGACCGGCTGCTACGGCCTGAGGTCATTCTGACGAGCAACACCTCGTCGATCTCCGTGACCACTCTTGCGGCTTTGACGAAGCGGCCGGAAAAGTTCGTGGGCATGCACTTCATGAATCCGGTGCCCATGATGGTGCTGGTGGAAGTGATTCGGGCGTTGCAAACCAGCGACGCTGCGTTTGCTGCCACGATCGAGCTGGCGACAAAACTGGGGAAGACGCCGGTGGCCGTGAACGATGCGCCAGGATTCGTATCCAACCGCGTGCTCATGCCGCTGATCAACGAGGCCGCGTACGCTGTGATGGAAGGCGTGGCCACTGCGGAAGCGGTCGACAAAGTGATGAAGCTCGGGATGAATCACCCGATGGGGCCGCTCGAATTGGCCGATTTCATCGGGCTGGATGTGTGCGTGGATATCATGCACGTTTTGCTTGAAGGCCTGGGTGATCCGAAGTATCGCGCCTGTCCCCTACTGAAGAAATATGTGGCGGCGGGGTGGCTGGGTCGAAAGTCGGGGCGGGGATTTTACCACTACGCGCCCGGGTAGGCGCGAGGGGATGGCCAAAGGCGAATACAAGGCGAAATTAATGTTTGCTTTTTGTTCGCCCTTCGGCTATTGTGGCCCTGGCAGATTTCAACAGGTGCCCCATGAGCGACCTGCGGATCCGTGTTCTAAGCTGTGTTGAACATGAGAGACTCGAATTTGAGTTGCTCGAGTTGCGCACCCGCGGGCAGTACCTAACGCGGCTGCGCGGGCTCACGCGGCAGGAACAGGCGGAGTGGGACCGGCGAGAGCGGGCGGCGCTGTCGCGACTGGTCGATCACCAACTGGAGCATGGGTGCAACGGTTGAAAGATTTCAACAGGCGAAAGGGAACATCAGGACAGCAAATCCGAGTACGATTTGGTAATAAAGAAATATAGTAACGTACCGGAGGGGCAGCGCAGGTCCCGGCGCTGACTCGAGAGCGAACCTGAACGCCCCATCGCAATATTCCTAATTCCTCCACCGAGGTGTGAAATGACAGATGAACGGGCAAAGTTGTTGGAAGCGGCCATCTCGCAGATCGAAAAGTCCTATGGCAAGGGCTCGATCATGCGGTTGGGCAGCAAAGATGTGCTGGTACCGGTCAATGTGATTCCGTCCGGATGCTTATCGCTGGATGCGGCGCTCGGCGTAGGGGGTTTTCCTCGCGGGCGCGTCATTGAGATTTATGGCCCGGAATCGGGCGGTAAGACCACCATGACGCTGCACATTATTGCCGAGGCACAGAAGCTGGGCGGTCAGGCGGCGTTCATCGATGCGGAACATGCACTTGATCCCGCGTACGCGCGGAAGCTGGGTGTGGATGTGGACAATCTTTTGGTGTCCCAACCGGACCACGGCGAACAGGCGCTGGAGATCGCGGAAACGCTGATCCGTTCGGGCGGCGTGGACGTAGTGGTGGTGGACTCCGTGGCAGCGCTGGTGCCCAAGGCGGAGCTCGAAGGGGAAATGGGCGATCCGCAGATGGGTTTGCAGGCGCGGTTGATGTCCCAAGCGTTGCGTAAACTGACGGCGATTGTATCGAAGTCCAAGACCTGCCTGATTTTCATCAACCAGATTCGCGAAAAAATTGGCGTGATGTTTGGCAATCCGGAGACGACCACGGGCGGCCGCGCCCTGAAGTTTTATGCCTCGATGCGCGTGGACATTCGACGGATCCAGGCAATCAAGGAAGGCGACCGGGTGGTCGGCTCGCGCACGCGGGCGAAGGTCGTAAAGAACAAGGTGGCCGCGCCGTTCCGCGAGGCCGAATTCGACATTTTGTACGGTGAAGGCATTTCACGGGAAGGCGATCTGATCGATCTCGGCGTGGACAAGGGCGTCATCGAAAAGAGTGGCACATGGATGAGTTTTGGCGGTGAACGCATGGGCCAGGGCCGCGAGAATGTGCGCGTTTTCCTGAAAGAAAACAAGGACATCCGCGAAAAGCTCGAATCGACCTTGCGGAAGAAAATGGAAATTGCAGGCCTGGGCCAGAACAGCGCGGCCCCGGGTCCAAACGGAACGGTGAATGCCAGCGTGGCCGCGGAAAAACCACCGATGAAGGCCGCAGCCGCGGCCGGAGCGGATAACAAAACAAGGTCAGGGCGATAGCATTCGAGTTTCTTCGTAAAGAGAGAGCGAGCGGGGCGGAGAAGGGTGACCCCGCCCGTTTCTTTTTTTTGAGGGCGCGTTTCCGGTTGTGACCGTGCCGAAAACCCTCGTCCTGCGGCCAGAGCGCTAGATGGGACAGTCGGACAGGCGAAAGGGAGAAGGCTGGACCTGGGGGCAGCTATTCAAAACAAAGCACATAGATTCGTACTGGCCCTACTTAGCTATTGTCACCATAGGACCAAAATCGATAGACTACGTCTCACGTTGATCGCGCTCGGCAATTTGGAGATGAGCAGGGCGCTGTGAGACAGTAGTAAGTATCTTGGAATGAAGTAACGAGCGATGTGGAACAGAGAGTGCACTGCTCTAAACAGCGTTGACGGCCAGGAAGTAAGTCAAAACAGATTCGCGAGACACTGCTAGAACTACTGGGAACGAGTCAGGTCAAGGACCGAATGATCAAGGATTTGGGAAAAACTGTTGCGGGGGCATTGCTGGTTTCTGCCCTCGCTTTGCCACTGCCGGCCGCGGAGCCTGCCGCAACGCCGATCGTTAGCGCTACTTCCAAAGCGAAATCAAAAGCGAAAAGACATTTGCTGCCCTCGCGGTATCGCGGCTACGCACCGACATACGCGGATTCGGTCAGCGCGGATGATCCCGCCTACGACGACCCCATTGTTCGTGAAGCGGCAGTGGAAGCGTTGGGCCGTTACAACGGCTCTGTAGTCGCCGTGGATCCGAACACCGGCCGCATTCTGACCGTCGTCAATCAAAAGATTGCCTTCAGCGACGGTTACATTCCGTGCTCAACCATCAAGACCACCATCGCGATCGCCGCGCTCGAAGAAAATGTCATCACGCGCGACACCATGCTCAAGGTTGGGCGCCGCAAGTACATGAATCTCACCGAAGCGCTGGCGCACTCCAATAATGCGTTCTTCGAGGAACTCGGGCGCCGCATGGGATTTGATACGGTTTCGAAGTACGGCCGCTTGATGGGTCTCGGCGAATTGTCAGGATACAACTTGCCGGACGAGCATCCGGGCGCGTTCCCCACGCAGCCTCCCGCGTTTGGGGGTGTGGCGAGAATGTCCAGTTTCGGCGAAGGGATTCAAATTACCCCGCTGCAATTGGCGGCGATCGCGGTGGCCTTTGCCAATGGCGGAACGCTCTACTATTTGCAGTATCCCCACACCCAGGAAGAAGTACAGAACTTTGAACCAAAGGTGAAGCGCGATCTGAATATCGCTAGCGCGTTGCCGGAAGTGCGCGAGGGCATGCTCGCCGCTGTACTGTATGGCACTGGCCGGCTGAGCTATGACGCCGGTGGCGACGAGACCCCGCTCGGCAAGACCGGCACCTGCGACGACCACACGAATCCATCGCGAATCGGCTGGTTTGTGAGCTACGCCGATGAAACGCATCCAAAGATCGCGCTGGCCGTGCTTCTCCGTGGAAATACGCGTGTCGTGAAGGGTCCGATCGCGGCAGAGGTGGCGGGCAGGATTTACAAACGGCTGCGCCAGCAGAACTACTTCTCTGAGGCACCGAAGAACGTGGCCGCGGTGGACGTTACCTCCGGCAAGTAAAGAATCCCCCAAGAATAGAGAATGGAATCCTGCCAAGCGGGAGCCTTCGTCTGTGTGTTTAGAGGACGCTCGGTCTATACGGGCGCACCTTTACGTGAATACTCACGACCGGCTCGCGGAGGTTGCGGGCCGCGTCGAAGCAGGTATCGCACAATTCCAGGCAAAGCTGGTCTTCGCTTTTCGCGTGGAAGCTGCGGTGACATTCATAACAGGTCGAGTAATCTGGACGTTGCTGCAGTTCGCGGACATGAACTTCGGGATGGACTTCGAGCGTGATCATTTCAACTCCCCGAGGAGAGTGGGGCAAGCAGGATGCCAGACCTGGCCATTATTTGGCACTGAATACATTGAACTTACCGAGCGACGACGGCGTTTCCTGTGTGAATTGGCGCAAGCCTCGGGCAGAATCTCGCAATGGTCCCCGTACTGGTTTGAACGCAGGACGCCCGACAAGCATTTGACGCAGTTGGCCAATTGGGACAAAACAGAAGCGTACGGTATGCTGCTTCTTGTGGTGGAGGGAAGGTCTTCTGCCGAATAGGCGTTCCATTTCCCGGGCAGCGTTGGGGGGAGTTTTGCATCGAGTTTTCTTCGTGGCTTTGGCTGTCGTGGTTCCCGCTGGCCTTCTGCTTGACGGTTATGCCATTCAGCGGCAGCGCCGAGCACAGAAGGAATTCCAGGACGAGGTCCTGCTCGGGCGCGCGGAGGCGGCACGCATCCGGGAACAGGTGGTCCTGCCGACATCGAACAAGATTCCACCGGGCGAGAATTTTGCGTTGGCGCTGCAGAAATTTGGACTCAGTTCGCAAGAAGCTGGGGAAGCGACGGCGGCAGCAGAGCGTGCGTTTAATTTGCGGCAGTTGCGTGCGGGGAACACGTTGATCGTGGGCCGCTCGGTCGAAGGTAACCTGCGGGAAATCAACTACAAGATTGACGCGGACCGCATGCTACACATCGTTCCGCAGTCCCAGGGGTTTTCGGCGGAGGTCCGGGAGATCCCCTCGCATGTGCAAGTGAGCGCGGTGAGCGGGCGGCTGGACGATTCGCTGTTTAATGCCGTGGAAGACGCCGGCGAATCCGCCGAAGTGGCCATGCGACTTGCGCAAATCTTCGGCTACGATCTGGATTTCTACACCGACCCGCGCAAAGGCGATACCTTCCGGTTGGTACTCGAAAAAAAGAGGTACACAAACGGGGAAACCGCGGGCTATGGGAGAATTCTGGCCGCCGAGTACGATAACAGCGGGAAAAAATACCAGGCGCTGCTCTTCCACGACGACCTGGGGCACCCGGCGTACTACACGGCGGAAGGGAAGTCACTGCAAAAAGCGTTTTTGCGATCACCACTGAAATTTGCGGCGCCCGTGACGTCGCATTTCAGCAAGGCACGCTTCCACCCGATTTTGAAGGTTTACCGACCACACTTGGGGACCGATTATGGAGCGCCCGTTGGGACGCCGGTGCAGACGATTGGGAGCGGGCGGGTGGAGTTTTCCGGGCGCAAGGGCGGCGACGGGAACATGGTAAAGATCGTCCATTCGCAGGGCTACGAAACAATGTACCTGCATCTTTCCAGGATTTTTGTGCACACCGGTGAGCATGTGGAGATCGGAAAAACCATTGGACTTGTCGGAATGACCGGGCTTGCCACCGGCCCTCACCTCGATTTCCGCATTTCGCAGAAAGGACAATTCCTGAACTTCGAAACGCTGGGTCTGCCTCCCTCCGAACCGGTTTCGAAGAAGAATTGGTCGGAATTCGCCTCGCTACGCGAAAAGTGGCTGCCGGCGCTCGAGCATCCGGAAGGGTTTCAGGCAGCGGACGCCGGTAGCCGATAAGGCCAAGCACTTTGTTCTTAGGCAGAAGCGCCACACCCTTTCTCGAATCCATCGGCGGTTGACGAAGAGAACGTCCCCGCGTCTAAAAGCGAAGGTGACCCTGTGAAAAAGACCATGTGGTTGTGTGCGGTGTGGTGGGTAGTGGCGGGGATGTGCCTTGCGCAAGCGCCCGCCGCTGTGCCCGCGGCGGAACAGCAGGCCAAGGCCTGGCTCGCTGCGTTCAACTCCGGGGAGCGCAGCGCGCTGCTCGACTATCTGACCGCCAATCGCCCGTCGGCGGTTGAACGGATCGACGATGAAATGGGATTCCGGGAGCAGACCGGCGGCTTTGAATTGATCAAGCCGGAAGAAAGCACGCCGGCGCGCTTCACTGGCTTAGTGAAAGAGAGGGATAGCGACCAGTTCGCGCGCATCGAGGTAGAGGTCGAGCCTGACCCTCCCCACAAGGTCACCAAGTTCGGCTTGCGGGCCATCCCGCGGCCGGCGGAATTTGCGATTCCCCGCGTCAGCGAGTCGCAGGCGATCTCTTTGTTGCGCAAAAACCTGCAGGAAAGTGCTGCCGCTGACCGTTTCTCCGGCGCCGTGCTCGTTGCGAAAAATGGAAAAGTGATCTTCGAACAGGCCTACGGCCTGGCAGACCGCGAAAAGAAAGTTCCCAATCAGGTGAACACGCAATTTCGGATTGGTTCGATGAACAAAATGTTCACGGCGGTTTCCATCATGCAACTAGTGCAGGCTGGCAAATTACAGTTGAGCGATCCTTTTGGCAAATATCTGACCGATTATGCCAACAAGGAGATGGCCTCGAAGGTAACCATAGAACAACTGCTGACACATACGGGTGGCACGGGAGACTTCTTCGGCCCGGAGTTCGATGCCCACCGTCTGGAACTGAAAACGCTGCAGGACTACGTCAAGCTGTATGAAAAACGCCCTTTGAAATTTGAACCAGGCACACAGTGGGACTACAGCAACTATGGATTCCTCCTGCTCGGAGTGGTGATCGAGGAAGTCACCGGCCAGAGTTATTACGATTACGTGCGCGAACACGTCTACAAACCCGCCGGGATGACCCTGACGGACTCCTTACCGGAAAAGGAGGTGGTGCCGGGAAGGTCAGTCGGCTACATGGGAGGCCGCATGGGGAAGCCGAACACGGACACTTTGCCTTGGCGCGGCACATCGGCAGGTGGCGGCTATTCCACGGTGGAGGATTTGTTAGAGTTCGCGACGGCGCTCGAGGGGCACAAATTGCTGGATAGAGCGCACACCGAAATGCTGGTCAAGGGCAAGGTGGACCGGCCGGGTGGCGACGAATACGGATACGGGTTTGCCGTGACGGAGCAGGGCGGGCTGACCTGCTTCGGCCATGGCGGGGGTGCCCCGGGCATGAATGGGGATTTGAAGATCTGCCCGCAAGCGGGTTACGTGATTGCTGCGCTGGCGAATGTGGATCCGCCGGCGGCCGAGCGCCCGTCCGATTATGTGGCGGCGCGTTTGCCGCTGAACTAGCCAGCGAATCACGTTCAGCCGATCCGAACTTTAGGCACCCGATTGCGCATATTTCTTGATGAGCTGACCGGCCAATTTTCCACCTTCAAATTCCGGGATGACCACTTCATCCGCGCCGGAAGTACGCATGGCTTCGGCGTAACGTTCCTGCCCCGCTCGGGTGATGACTTTTAGCTTGGGATTCAGGGCTTTCGCAGTGACCGTAATGTAGAGATTGTCGGCGTCATTATCGATCACCACGCAAAGGCCGCGAGCGCGAGCGATGCCCGCTTCCTGAAGGACGCTGTGGCGCTTGGCGTCGCCATTCAGAACCAGCGCACCTTCCTGTAGCAACTGGCGATACAGGCCTTCATTGGTCTCGATCAGCACATAAGGAATTTGCGCGCTGTTGAGTTGTTCGATGACCGTGCGGCCGACTTGGCCATAGCCGCAGATAATGAAGTGATCGCGAACGCGCTCGAGGTTCATTTCGTTGAGCATGGATTTCCAGACCTCCCGGCCCTGGTGACCGACAAAGGTCAGCAGGATTCTTTCCGCAAACCAGATTTCAAAGGCAAAAATCCCCATGGCCACAAGAAGGGAAAAGTATTTGGTGGCCGTGCGCGCGCGTTGATATTCGATCGCATGGGGATGCGCAATCCAGAAAAGCGCATCGGCGAAGCGCAGGTGCTCCAGGCGCATGTAGGTGATCACACAGATCAGGATGAAAGCGAGGAAGAAGAGAAAGGGCCCGACCAACCGGCGGACGACGACCAGAACGGCTCGATCAAACAACAAGAAGCGGTTGGGGCGTTCTGCAGCGGGTGGTGCGTTCGGAAATGTCTTATGAACCATAGTTACGCCTATAAACTTGGCTAATAATAACGCAGAATAAGATAAAAGAAACTAGGAGTCTGGGGCGGTGGCCTGGCCTACCTCGATCTGTGCGTATGCCCGTCCGGGTGGGCGGATCATCTACAGTGACAGTGATTGACGTCGGCAGGTTCCACGCTGCAGACTTGCTCCCCGGGAGGCTCCCATGTCCATTCGACCTGTGAAGCGGTTGATTCGCTCGAAACCCACACGCGAAGGAGCCGGTGTACACCTTCGCCGGGCATTTGGCTTCGGCAACACCTCGGAATTTGATCCGTTCCTCCTTCTAGATGACTTTCGGAACGATGTGCCAGAGGACTACCTGGCGGGCTTCCCGTGGCATCCGCATCGCGGGATCGAAACCATCACCTATGTTCTGGCGGGAACCGTGGAGCATGGGGACAGTCTCGGAAATCGCGGCGCCATTCAGTCGGGCGATATCCAGTGGATGACGGCGGGCAGCGGGATCATCCACCAGGAAATGCCTAAGGGAGACGAAGTCGGCCGGATGCACGGATTCCAATTGTGGGCCAATCTGCCCGCTTCGCTGAAGATGACCACGCCACGGTACCAGGAGGTGAAATCAGCGGATATCCCGGAAGTCACCGACGACGACGGCACGCACGTGCGCGTGGTGTGCGGCGAATTCTGGGGCAAGCGCGGTCCGGTGGACGGAATTGCGGCGGATCCGATTTATCTGGATGTGTCCGTCCCACCCGGCAAATCCAAAATCCTGCCCGTGGAGACGAAGCGGCATGCTTTCGCCTATGTATTCGCGGGAGCTGGAAAATTCTGCAACGCGTCCGATCCACTCTCCGTTCCCACGGAGCCTGTCGGATGGGCGGACACGAATCCACCCTCCCAGGCGGAAAATCGTTCGCTGGTGCTGTTTGATCGCGGGGACGAGTTGATGGTTCAGGCCGGTGACGACGGGATACGCTTCTTGCTGGTGTCCGGCAAGCCGCTTGAAGAACCGGTGGCCTGGTATGGGCCCATCGTGATGAACACGCAGGAACAACTGCGCGAAGCCTTCGAGGATCTGGACAAGGGCACATTCTTGAAGGCCAAGTAGCGCCCAACAAGTCCGCTCAGGACGCCGTCGTTCCGGCCATAAACAACAACCCAATCATCCTCATGCGACGCTGGCTCGCATGGCTCAGCACGCCATCAAATCCCTGCCGGATGGCAAACAGGCCGAGTACAGGGAGGACGACGGTGGTAACGCTTCGGGGTAAGCTCCACTACCAGTCCGAACTCCAAGGCACAGACGGCCCCGCATCGATATTCACGGGACCTCTTCGTTGACGGTAATTCCAACGTCAGGGCGCTTCGCTCCCGGAGAAACACCGATCAGACAAGAACTGAACGGTGATGCTGCCAGAGCCGCGGGATGATAGCGCAGATCGGCCTGCAATACGGTTGTCAGAGAAGAAGCGAGAGAAAATTAGTAGATGATGGGCAGCTTGAAGAAGTCCGTTTCCGCTTCTTCCGTGACGCGCAGGATCAGCAGAGTACGGTCATCGTGGGGCGGCCGGCCCATCCCGGCGTGTTCATCCGTGGCTTTGACGATCCGCTGTGCCACGGTGTACCCCGGATCCTCCGGAACGACGGTGGCCAACAGTGCTTTCAGGCGATCCACACCGTATTCCTCTTGCTCCTTGTTCATGGATTCATGGATGCCGTCGGAGGCGAAGACCACGATGTCGCCGGGGATCAGGGTGAGCGTCTGGTCCTCATACTCTGCTTCGGGCAGGAGGCCAAGCGGCATGCCGGTAACGTCAATTTCAGTGACGACGCCTTTGCGGATGAGCAGCGGCAGCGTGCCGCCGGCATTGGAGATGTTCAATTCGCGCAGGGCGGCGTCATAAATTGCGAACTGCATGGCAATGAAGCGGGCGTCCAGCCGCGCGGCCAGCAGGCGTCCATTCAATTGTTGGAGCATTTCCGCGGCAGAGGCTTCGCTCTCGTGTACGAGTTCGCGCAAGATTCCGATGGCCAGCGAGCCAAACAGGGCTGCGGCCGTACCTTTGCCGGACACATCGCCATTGACGATCGCTAGGCGGCCAACCCCGTACGGGAGTAAATCGTAAAAATCTCCGCCGAGTTCACGCGCAGGCACATAAGCCGTCGCCACATCGAGCCCCGGGATTTCGCGTGCTCCCGAAGGGAGAAGCTGGCGCTGAATTTCGCGGGCGGTTTCCAGATCGTTTTGCAGGCGGTTCTGGTTATCGCGCGATTCTTCGAAAAGACGGGCGTTTTCCAAAGCCACGGCGATATAGGAGCCAAGAATATTCAGCAAGCGTTCGTGTTCGGCGGTGAAGGCGTGCGGTTCGGTGCTTTCTAGGTCCAGGACGCCAATCAGACGATCTTGCCGAAGCAGAGGCACTACAAGTTCCGAGCGCACCTCGACCTCGTTGCCGCACTGGAGGTAGCGCGGGTCCAACCTTACGTCAACCACGCGGATGGTGCGGTGCTCGGCGGCAGCAGCGCCTGTGATTCCTTGATTCAAAGGCATCTGAACGCGGGAAGGGAGGGCATCCTGATAGCGCTTGGAGAACACGCTTTCCAGCAATTGATCCTGCTCATTCCAGAGCATCACGGTAAAGACGTGGTAATCCACCAGTTTTTTGACTCGTTCGGCGATTCGCCGCAGCAGTTCCTCGCGGTCGAGAATGGAGGTCAGCTCATGGCTGATCTCGTAGAGCAGCGAGAGCGTCTGGGCCTGTTCCGGCTGCGCGACATAAAAGCTGGGCGGAACGGGATCGGCGTCGCCGAGCAGGGAAAACGGGGTTAATTTTGGCGTCGATTCCATGGGGAAGATTCTAACTGCTTCTGTTGGATGTATAGAAGGAAAGATGGTTTCATGAAATAAAAGAATCAACCCGGTGGATGAATTCCGAGCCCGCGAAGGCCGGTAACGATAATCTGGAGGCCCAGTGCAACCTGGATGATGCCCAGAACCGTGCCGAGGAGTTGCATCGGCATGCCTAGATACGCAAGAACCGGCCGTGCATACAACATGGCCATGAGATTCAGGAGCATCAGGCCCAGCAGGGCGCCAAAAATGGCACCCTTGGTGAGGAAATCGGGGGTCAAGGTTACGCAGATGATTACCGCAGCGACCCCATAGGGCGTCACTATCGTCGGAAAGGCCAATGGGGAGACCGCAAGACGCAGCGAGGGTTCCCCAGCGGGGGCCGGCGGAACGGAATTCTCGTCGAATTGTTCCATAACCGTTCGGAGGGCTACGAGAAAGAGAATAATACCCGCTGCAATCGCGAGGACCGGAACGGAAATGTGGTACTTGCGGATAGAATTTTCGCCAATCACGGCCGCCAGAACCAGGGCAAAGCAGGAATAGAAAAAGGCGCGCACGGCCAAACGACGCGCGAACGCAGCATCACCGCCCTGCGTCATCCGGACAAACGGCCCGAGAATCTTGAGCGGGCCCAGCATTAAGAAGAAAAAGGTAAACATCTCACCGAGCGAGACGGCGCGCGGGGCAGCGACCGTCGTTGTCGATGCAGCTTCCTGTGCACTTACTGCCACAGCCAGGAAGGATGACAGCACAAGCGCACAGAGAAAGCCCGCCGCACCGGGACGGTTATTGAGTTTCGCCATGTTTTTCATCCCCCGTCAGATATTCAAATCCCGGGCGGCCGAGCCGAATTCGGCGGGAGAAATCGGGAGCCTGACCAGCTTGACGTGCGGCATCGTTGATATGGGCGGATTCCTTGAGTTCGGAGTAAGGGAGGGCGCCCTCGAAATTGCCGCCTTTGTAGAGCAGCTCATCACCGCGGCCGTTCAGAATGATCTGCCAGTTGTGCATCGAAGTGCCAGGTGGAAGGGAGCCAATGTCGGCCATGGAGTGAAAGATGACCGTGGTACAGTTTCGCGTGAGGGCATTGTACCACCGAGGATGCTCGCGAAGCCGGTTGGCGCGCGCCAGATAGTCGAGGAAAAGCTGGCGGGACCATGGGACTCCAGCGCTGGTGTGGAAGAGATAGACCTCCTCGCCGGTGCGATAGTTGGTGCGCAGGCGAATCAGGTCGCGTTCGTCCGCGAAAATGTAAATGAGCTCGTACTGACGGAAGAAACCCAGCACCGCAGAGTAGCCTTCACCGATTTCCTTGCGTGTTTCAATCGAAGCGGAAACGTAGTTATCGTTGCCAAAATCAAAACTGAGAATCGGGTGCGCAATATACGGAGAACCCCAATAGGTAATTGCCAGGTCGATGCCACGGAGCTGCGAAAGATCCAGGGACTTGATCAGCCACTGACAGGTGTAGTCGAATTCAGAGCGATATTCGCACGAGCGGAAATTGTGTAGGGTGACCTTGTCGCCTTGGATCTCCGCCCAAGGTGTCTCTGAAAGATCAGCTTCCCAACTGCGATCATTCGAAGGTTTTAACTGTAACCACCAGAAAAGGACGACGGCAAAACAACTCGCACAGAGGAGGAATCGTCTCAGATGGCCATCGACCCGAGTGGCAAGGAAGATCACCAGAACAGCGTAGGAAATGCCCGCCAGGTGCTTGCTAGAGGGAATGCGCAGGTCAATATAAAGAGCGGCGGCGGCCCACAGAGTGAGCAAGGTGATGACCAGATAGAGGAGAGAAAGGCCCAGCGCGCGAAGTGCACGCCTCCAAAATGGTTTCGGTGCCAGAAAGGTCTCCGGAATGAGTGGGTATCGTAAAGCGGAAGAGGCCGGCGGTCAATATGGGCGTGTATGGCGCGTGTATGGTGTGTATGGCGTGTCATGGCGTGTCTGGGCGTGTAGCGGGAATGCATTTACGGATAGGGGGAAATTACCGGGAGGCCAGAATAACCTCGAACACAGAAGTCAGTGAGTGTCCAACAATCAGAAAATGAACTGCGAAAACACGAGCCCGTGCACAATGATTGTACGTGAACGGAATACAGGTAGGCGCGATGGAGCGCTACTTCACTTCCCAGGTGTCGCCAGCCCTCAGCAATTTGGCTAGATCTCCCGGGCCCTTTTTCTGAATGACATCCTGCACTTGCTCGTTGATGACGTCCTCGTAGCGCGGCAAATCGTCCCAAGCGCGCAAAACGCCGATGGGAGTCGGAAAGCCGGGGCGCCCTTCCATGTGCGAAAGGAGAAAAGCGTAGGAGGGGCGCGGGTGATGCGCATCGTGAACGATGAGGTCGGACTCGGAGATGCCGCTGCCGATCTGGACGACTTCGATGTCGCCATCGGGCTTGCGGCGAATGCCTCTGTCGCGGTTCTTCCCGAAGACCAGTGGCTTGCCGTGTTCGAGTTGCAGGACCTGCTCGCTGCGGGCGTCTTTTTCCGTAATACCGGTCCACGCCCCGTCATTGAAGATATTGCAGTTCTGAAGAATTTCAACGAAAGCGGAGCCGCGGTGAGAGGCGGCGGCCTTCAGGGTGTCCTTCAAGTGAGCCTGGAAAATGTCCACCGAGCGAGCAACGAAAGTCGCTTCCGCGCCGATGGCCAGCGAGACCGGGTTGAACGGACGATCTGGCGAGCCGTATGGTGTGGATTTCGTGATTTTGTGAAATTCCGATGTCGGCGAGTATTGGCCCTTGGTCAGTCCATAGATGCGGTTGTTGAAGAGCAGTACCTTGATGCCGACGTTCCGGCGAAGCATGTGGATGGTGTGATTCCCGCCGATGGCCAGGGCGTCACCGTCTCCGGTGGCCACCCAAACTTCCAGCTCCGGATGAGCAATTTTGATACCCGACGCCACAGCCGGAGCGCGGCCGTGGATGGAGTGGAAGCCAAAGGTGTTCATGTAATACGGGAAACGGCTGGAGCAACCGATGCCGGACACCACCACGAAATTCTCGCGGGGAACGCCCAGCTCGGGGAATACCGACTGGACGGCCGACAGAATCGCGTAGTCGCCGCAGCCGGGACACCAGCGAACTTCCTGGTCGGTTTGGAAGTCTTTTTTCGTTAGCGGAGGAAGGGCAGTCGTGGTCATGGCGGTTTCCTAGAGTCCCAACATTTCTTCGATTTTTTGATCGAGTTCGGTCTGCTTGAAAGGACGGCCCTGAATTTTATTGAGGCCGACGGCGTTGACCAGATACTTGGCGCGAAGAACCCAGAGGAGTTGACCCATGTTCAATTCGGGAACCAGAACGCGCTTGTAGCGCTTCAGGATATCTCCCAAATTTGCAGGAAGCGGATTGAGGTAACGCAGGTGAAGATGGCCGATTTTGCGGCCCTTTTCACGCTGGCCCTTCACGGCTTGGGTGATGGCTCCAAACGTGGAGCCCCACGAAACGATAAGCAAATCGCCTTCCGCGTCGCCGCTTGGAAGGACATTCGGCACGTCTTGAACAACGGCTTGCACTTTGGCGGCACGGATGCGCACCATGTTTTCGTGGTTGAGCGGCTCGTAATTGATGTTGCCGGTGACGTCTTGTTTTTCCAGTCCGCCGATGCGGTGTTCCAAGCCTCGCGTACCAGGAATGGCCCAAGGCCGCGCCAGTGTATCTGGGTTGCGCCTGTAGGGTTGAAAGTCGACCGGGTCTGTCGCAAATTTCACAGGAATTCCTGGAATTTCGTCAAGCGTGGGAATGCGCCATGGCTCTGCGCCGTTGGCGAGATAGCCGTCGGTAAGGACAATGACCGGCACCATATATTTCAGCGCGATGCGGCTCGCTTCCACGGCGATCCAGAAGCAGTCGGCGGGGCTGGCGGCGGCCAGCACGGGAATAGGAGCTTCGGAGTTTCTGCCAAAGAGCGCCTGGAGAAGATCCGCCTGCTCCGTCTTCGTCGGCAGCCCGGTCGATGGTCCACCGCGTTGAACGTCGCATATCACGAGAGGGAGTTCGGTCATAACGGCAAGCCCGAGGGCTTCTGTTTTCAGTGCCATTCCCGGACCGGAAGTGGTCGTGATGGCAAGTGCTCCGGCGTAGGAAGCGCCGATCGTCGAAGTGATCGCGGCGATCTCGTCTTCTGCCTGGAACGTCAGGACTCCGAACTCCTTGTAGTGGGAAAGTTCGTGAAGAATGTCTGAAGCTGGAGTGATCGGATAGCTGCCCAGGAAGAGCCTCAAGCCGGCCTTTTGGGCTGCAGTCACAAAACCGAGTGCGAGCGCCTGGTTTCCGCTCAGGCTGCGATACAGCCCTGGGCTCAGTTGTGCGGGGGGAATTTCATAGCTGATCTGAAACGCTTCGGTGGCTTCGCAATAGGAGTAACCGGCCTTCAGGGCCAATTGATTGGCCTCGACGAAGAGCGGTTTTTTCTTGAATTTGTCCTCGATCCAGCGGACGGTGGGCTCCATGGAGCGGTTGTAGAGCCAGTAACACATGCCGAGGGCAAAAAAGTTCTTGCAACGGTCCATGGCCTTGGCGTCGAGCCCGAGATGTTGCAGCGCGGCGCGAGTCAGACGCTGCAATTCCACGGGGAAGACTCGGAACTTGTCGAGGGAGTGATCCTCCATCGGGTTCGTCGTGAGGCGCGCTTTGCGCAGGTCGTTTTCTTTGAAACTGTCGGCATTGACGATCAGAATGCCATTGGGCTTCAGATCGGCGATATTCACCATCAGCGCCGCAGGATTCATAGCGATGAGAACATCCACGGAGTCGCCCGGCGTGTGCACTTCACCTGACGAAAAATTCAATTGAAAACCGCTGACTCCCGGTACTGTGCCTGCAGGGGCGCGAATCTCTGCCGGATAGTCTGGGAAGGTGGCAATGTCATTGCCATAAAGCGCCACCGTGTTCGTGAACTGGCTACCGGTGACCTGCATACCGTCACCGGAATCACCGGCGAAGCGGATCACGGCCTGCTCGATAACTTCGCGCTTAGTCTTGCCTGCGGAAATTTCAGTGAGCGTAGACATCGTGCTTACATACCCCCGTTTTGTGGCGACTCCCTGCCGGTGAACAAAGGAGGATGCCTCTCGAGTGCGGCGGCGCGGTTTAGTTTCAAGGTAGCGTGAGCGCACGCCGGACCGCCAGGACCCGGTCAAATAAGGATAGCACAGGGGTAAAGGGGAGAACGAAGGGAGTCGGTGCGGGAGGAAGGAATCGGTAGCAATTGAACCGAATTTGGTGTGACCTACCGCACAGACTCACCCGTTGATTCTCTGCGCTTCCCGGGAGGCTTCCAGAAATCGTTGCCGGTAATAGAGCAGGATCGCCAGGATAGCGACGCTCGGAAGCCACCCGACGACGGCGAAGGTCCGACTGTGGAGGTATGCCTGCGAGAAAGCCTCCGCCGCGATGACTGAGCCGGAAGGTTTGGAGGGAAGCAGGAGTGGGCGGTCGCTCTGTTCAATTAAAACGTAGAGGAGGACTAGAGGCCCGAGAACTTTCTTGAACCTAAGCCTCTTCCGAAGCGGACAATTCCTGCGCTGGACTTTCAGAATCCGCCGGAAGGAATTGTAGCTTCACGCTTTTCATGCGGAAGAAGAAGAGCGCCCACACGCTGACGGGAAATAGCATAATAACAAAACCGATGGCCATCAACTGTTTGAAGGATTCCGCCGGGCTGACAAAACGATGCGGAATGAAAAAGGTCTCGAAAGGGCGCAAGGCAATGATGACCAAGCAAAAGCCCAGTGATATGGCTGCCCAAATCATCGCAGCGATTCGGGCCCAGGGGCGCAACTGAAACAAGCCGAGTCCCGTACGAATACCGAGTGTGATCAGCACGGGCGGCGCAATCGCAATCAGCAGGAATGCGGCGGTTTGTGTTTGATAGAGATATCTCCCTTTATCGTCAGCGGGAGCATCGAGCAGCGCCAGAAATAGACTTCCCCAGACGAAGAAGGCGCTGACGCAGCCGAGAAGGGCGAGCGTGGCAGCGGCGGTGACACCAGCCGAACGGGGACGCAGGTCAGCCATCGGTCTGACAATGACAGCACAGAGTTCGGCCGGTGAATAGTACGAGGGGCTAGGACGCGTATCCAAAACGCTACTTGACGTTCGCTTTCTTTTCGCCTACAGTGAAGGTGCTCTGGCCTTGTCCTACGTGCGGCCCGAGCACAGTGCTTATATCCAGGCGCTTTCTGACGGCGCCGGCGATTCTTGGAGGCATGCATGGCCTTGACCAAACGGCAGAAAGAAGTTCTGGATTATCTCGTTTCCTTCGAAACTCGCCACGGCTACGCCCCCAGTTTTGAAGAAATTGGCAAGGGACTGAAGCTGACCTCACTCGCCACGGTGCACAAGCACATCAGCACGCTCGAGAAGAAGGGCTTTATTCGTCGCGGCTATAACCAGAGCCGGTCCATCGAAATTGTGCAGTTGCCCAAACCGGTGAAAGAGCAAGTGCTCGAACGGCGCATCCAAGAGCTGCCCTTGGTCGGCCGCATTGCCGCGGGCCGTCCGTTGGAGGCGGTGGAGGAACGCGAAACCATTTCCCTGGGCGATTTTGCCCGGGGCGGTAATTCCTTTGTCCTTCAGGTGAAGGGTAATTCCATGATTGAAGACCACATTATGGATGGGGATTTCGTGGTTTGCGAGCAAACCCAAGTGGCCAACGCCGGCGATATCGTCGTTGCTCTTGTGGCCAACGAAGAGGCCACTTTGAAGCGCTTCTATCGCGAAGGCTCCGGAAAAATTCGTTTGCAACCTGCCAATTCAGAGATGGCCCCGATCGTTCTGCCAGCCGCCGAGGTAAAAGTCCAGGGCCGGGTTATCGGCGTCCTGCGTAAATACTGAAGACAGTTCCCGACCATTCGCGGCGGTAACACCCCGAGCTTCTTCTGTTGTGCCCATCCGCTTTCTTGCGCGCGTCTAACTCTTTTAAGGTAAACTTCCGGCTCTCGCACGGAAGTTCACTTTTGCTTTTGTTGGGGCATCGGAGGATTCGACTTGGCTCCTGGCGCAGAAAATGTGCTGCTGATTGCGGCTGATCCTGACATGCGGGAAGCGCTAGGCAGCCTTCTTGAAGTCGAAGGGTACGCCGTATCGTCCACAGAATCCGCGGAAAATGCCGTCTCAATTGTGCGCAGCGTGGAGATTGGCCAGATCGTGCTGTTAGCCGACGGAGTGGCGGACGCCGCTATCCACGGGCTTCTCACTGCGCTCCAGCCTTCCACCGCGGAGGACAGACCCCGCGTGCTCCTTCTTACGCGAAGCGATTCTGTGCAACGCGCTCTCTGGCTGGATCAAGGCGTGGACGACGTGCTCTCTGTCCCGTGGGACAACCAAGAATTCCTGGCTCGCGTGCGCACGCAGTGGCGACAAAAACGGGCATTCAGCGACCTCCAGCGCAGAGCGCGCAATGCGGAGGAGAGTTACCAGGTTGCCCAGACAGCGTTTCAGGCACTGGCGGTCACAGAAAAGATGACACGCGACGCGTTTTCGCTCGAACGCGCGCTGAAAATCGGCGTGGGAACATTGCTCGGACTGTCACTCGTGATTGCCGCAATCTTTTTTGTGTATTACCACAAGTCGGAAAAAGATTCTCGGCGCGCTTACACCCTAATTTCGCAGCTGGAAAGCAGTGTCAAGAATGAACAGGAGCTTCTGGCTTCGGCGCGACGCCTACGCGAAGATCCCACCAACGCCGACCTGGTGCAGCAGAAGGAGCAGTTGCAGCAGCAGACCGAAGCGCTCCGCAAGAAAATATCTACACCGGATGGTGCTAATGTCAGCGATCTTCGCCACCAGCTAGACGAGGCAACCGACCGGCTGAGCAAACTGGAAGGGAGTTCGCAGGCCGCCGAGGCCGTGATCCGTGATTACGCGCCCAGCGTCTGCCTGATCCATGTTTCCGTGGCGTTCAATGAGAAGGAGTCCGGGAAGCGCCTGCGTTATGGGGGCATCAATAGCGACGGCACCCCACTTAAGGACAGCGACGGTCAAACCGTTTACACCACGGAGGGCCGGGCGCCTGAACTCCGCGCAGACTTTTTCGGCAGCGGATTCATCGCGGCCGACGGAAAAATCCTAACGAATCATCACGTGGTTCAGCCCTGGTGGGGAAGCGACGAACTGAAAGACGCGTTGAAGCAGGGACTGGAGCCCGTGATCGCGGATATGACCGCCTATTTTCCAGGTGAGTCCACCGGCATTCCCGTCGGAATCTCGCAAATTTCGCAGGAGGCGGACTTGGCGGTCGTGCACGGAGATCTGTCGGAGCTCAAGCGACCCATCTTGAAACTGGACACCCGGAAGGAAGCGGCCGTGAGTGGCGAGGCACTGATCAGTTTTGGCTACGCCACCGGCATTGACGCGATACTGGCGCGCGCAGGAGATGACACGGTTAGGGAGATAGTGAAAACCAGTGGCGGCGATCCGAAATTGATCATGGCGGAACTGGCCAAGCGAAAGCTGATCCGGCCACTGGTTACGCAGGGGCACGTGGGCGATGTTTTGGCAGACAAGATTGTGTACGACGCACAAACCACTTCGGGCGGTTCGGGGGGGCCTCTGCTGAACCGGCAAGGGGGAGTGATCGGCGTTACCTTTGCGATTGTGAAAGGGTTTGGCGGTTCGAATTTCGGCGTTCCGATCCGCTTTGCCACGCCGTTGCTAAAGCACTAATTCCTATCCACGACGGAAATTCACGCATCAGAATTTTAAGGGGGAAAGATAGAAATAATCGTCCTTTGCGTGGCATCCTGCGTGAAACAATGTAGAATTTTGGATTGCCCTGAGAGAGCGGACTGACATCCACGCATGAAGAAAAATCGACCGATCCGGAAACTGCTTGCTGCGAACCGTAGCGAAATCGCTATACGAATCTTTCGAGCAGCGAATGAACTTGGGATGCGCACTGTGGCGATTTACTCGCAGGAAGATCGCCTGGCCTTGCATCGCTTCAAAGCCGACGAGGCCTACCAGGTGGGCGCCGGCAAAGGGCCGGTCGAGGCCTACCTGGATATTCCGGGCATCATCGCAATTGCCAAAGAGCATGACGTTGATGCCATTCATCCGGGATACGGGTTTTTGTCGGAGAATCCAGCTTTCGCGCGGGCTTGTGCCAAGGCCGGGCTCGCGTTTGTGGGACCCACGCCTGAACTTCTCGAATTGCTTGGCGATAAAACGGCCGCGAGGCGGCTGGCCGCATCTGCAGGTGTATCCGTGTTGCCAGGCACGGAGAATCCAGTTTCGTCTCCCGTTGAGGCGCACAGCGTCGCTGCGGAAATAGGATTTCCGATCATTGTGAAGGCGGCGATGGGCGGCGGTGGGCGCGGCATGCGCGTGGTGCACGATCCGGCGCAACTTTCGGCGCGGCTGGAGGAGGCGCAGGGTGAGGCGAAATCGGCGTTTGGTGATGCGTCCGTATTCCTCGAGAAATTCCTTCCGCGTGCCCGGCATATTGAGGTTCAGATTCTTGCCGACGAACATGGAAACCTGCTGCACTTGTACGAACGCGATTGTTCCGTGCAGCGCCGCCATCAAAAGGTGGTGGAGGTTGCTCCCGCGCTGAACTTGCCGGACCGGATTCGGGGGGAGTTGTGCGATGCCGCGCTTAGGATTGCGCGCCAGGCCAAGTATCGGAATGCCGGAACGGTGGAATTCCTGTACGACGTCGACGCCCAGAAATGGTATTTCATCGAGGTAAACCCGCGCATCCAGGTGGAGCACACCGTCACGGAGGTCGTGACCGGGGTCGACATCGTGCGCGCACAAATCCTCGTGGCCCAGGGACACAAACTTCATGAGCAGCCGCTGTCCCTTCCGAATCAGGAAAGTATCCCACTGTATGGTGCGGCGTTGCAGTGCCGCGTCACTACGGAAGATCCGGAGAAAAATTTCGCACCAGACTACGGCCGCATCTCCACATATCGCTCGCCTGCGGGATTCGGGATTCGTCTCGACGGCGGCACCGCTTACTCCGGCGCGTTGCTCGCGGCGTATTACGATTCACTGCTGGTGAAGGTCACTGCGTGGGGCACCAATCTCCCCGAGGCCTGCCAGCGCATGGACCGGGCGCTGCGCGAGTTCCGTATCCGCGGCGTGAAAACGAACATTCCCTTCCTTGAAAATGTAGTCAACCACCCGCGATTCCGCGCCAGCGAGGTAACCACTTCGTTTCTCGATGAATCTCCGGAATTGTTCCGGTTTACCGGGCGGGCAGACCGCGCGACCAAACTTCTCTCTTACTTGGGCGACGTGATTTTGAACGGCAATCCCGAGGTGAAAGGGAAGTGCCTCCCCTCCTCCACCGAAAAGGCGCCAGTGCCCGCTCTTCCGGGCGTTGCACCGCCGGCGGGAACGCGACAGCTCCTCCAGAAGCTCGGACCGAAAAAATTTGCAGCCTGGGCAAGAAAAGAAAAGCGGCTGCTGCTGACAGACACAACATTCCGGGACGCGCACCAGTCGCTGATGGCAACACGCGTACGGACGCACGATCTGCTGACCACGGCGAGCGCGGTGGCACAGCGATTGCCGAACCTGTTCAGTCTGGAGATGTGGGGAGGAGCGACGTTCGATACCTCCATGCGTTTTCTCCACGAAGATCCCTGGCAGCGGCTGCGTGAACTCCGCCAGCGCATCCCCAATATTTGCTTCCAAATGCTGCTGCGTGGCGCAAACGCGGTCGGTTACACATCGTATCCCGACAACGTGATCGTGGAGTTCGTCGGCGAAGCACACAAGCAAGGCATCGACATTTTTCGAATTTTCGACTCGCTGAACTCCATCGAGAATATGCGCGTTTCGATTGACGCGGTGTTGGAGACGGGTGCGATTTGCGAACCTGCCATTTGCTACACGGGCGACTTGTTCGATAAGCGCCGGCCCAAGTACTCGCTGAAATACTACGTGCAGATGGCCAAGCAGTTGGAGAAGCTCGGTGCGCACTTCCTGGCCATCAAGGATATGGCCGGTCTCTGCCGGCCGTATGCCGCCTACGCACTCGTGAAGGCGCTGCGCGAACAGATCGACATCCCCATTCATTTTCATACCCACGACACCAGTGGGATCAATTCTGCTTCGTTGCTGAAAGCATCCGAAGCGGGTGTGGATGTGGCCGATGCGGCGATCGCCTCGATGAGCGGGGGCACAAGTCAGCCCAATTTGAATTCGGTGGTCGAAGCCCTCGTCAATACCCCACGTGACACCCAACTAGATATCGACGCACTGAATGAATGCTCGGATTTCTGGGAGGTGGTGCGCACTTACTACCTGCCCTTTGATTCCGGCCCGAAGTCCGGCTCTGCGCGGCTCTATGAGCACGAGATTCCAGGCGGACAATTCACCAACCTGCGCGAACAAGCCGCGTCCATGGGACTAGGGCATCGGTGGCGCGAAGTGGAAACCACCTACGCCGCAGTGAACAAGTTGTTCGGGGACATTGTGAAGGTAACTCCTTCGAGCAAAGTCGTGGGCGACATGGCGCTGTTCCTGCTTGCCAACGAAATAAAGCCTTCCGATTTACTGGAACTGCAAGACGACCATGACGTTTCGCTGCCGAATTCCGTCGTGGAGATGTTTTCAGGTGCACTGGGCGTGCCGCCAGGCGGCTGGCCAAGGAAACTACAACGCATCATTTTGCGCGGTCAAGCTCCCGTAAAAGGACGTCCCGGCGCCAGCATGCCACCAGTCCATTTCGAAGAAGCGCAGGCAGAGCTCGAGAAAAAGGTGGCTCACCCGGTACAGCGCGATGCTCTTCTCAGCTATTTGCTTTATCCCGAGGTTTATCTGAAATTCAACGCGTTCCGGCAGGCCTACGCCGATGTGAGCGTGTTGCCCACGCCCGCATTTTTCTATGGTTTGAAGTCCGCTCAGGAAATCACCGTGGACATCGAACACGGAAAAACCATGGTCGTGAAATTCCTCACGATCAGCGACGCTCATCCCGATGGCACGCGCACTCTGTTCTTCGAGCTGAACGGGCAGCCGCGCGAAGTGAATGTCCGCGACCGCTCGCTTCGCGTCGTCGAACGCAGCCATCCCAAGGCCGACGCCGCAAACCCCGGCCACGTCGGAGCGCCAACGGCCGGCTTGATCAGCAGCATCGCTGTGCAGGCCAACCATGCTGTTGAGCGAGGTGCTAAACTCCTCACACTGGAAGCCATGAAGATGCAATCCAATATCTATGCGCCCATCAGTGGAAAAATCAGCAAACTGCTAGTGACCCCCGGGCAACACGTCGAAGCCAAAGATCTTCTGGTCATCATCGCTCCGTGAGCGCACCGCACCTTATCAAGCATGAGCAGTTTCCGTCGCGATATTTGCGCAATCAGCGCGACCTGATCGTCTATCTCCCTCCTGGCTACGAGGAACAGCCAGAGCGGCGTTTCCCTATCCTTTATCTCCACGACGGCCAAAACCTTTTTGACGGCGCCACCTCGTTTATTCCCGGTATGGACTGGCACGTGGGGCATACCGCCGATCAATGCATTCGCGATGGCCGCGTGGAGCCTCTCCTCATCGTGGGCATCTATAACGCGGGAAAACAGAGATTGGGGGAATACACCCCAACGCGCATGCCGCGCCTCGGTGGGGGCCGCGCGAATCGTTATGCCAAGTTCCTCCTGGAAGAGGTTCGGCCATTCGTGCACGGACACTATCGCGTGCGGGAAGGTGCCGAAAATACCGGAATCGGCGGCTCTTCGCTCGGCGGCCTGGTTTCTCTCTATCTAGGACTCCGGCAACCGCAGACCTTCGGGAAAATTGCGGCACTCTCGCCGTCGGTTTGGTGGAACGAGCGGGTCATCCTGCGTTTTGCGACTACGGCTCCGGTGCAGCCACTTCCACGAGTCTGGTTGGATATCGGCACGCGTGAAGGGCCGCGCATTGTGGACGATGTGGAGCGCTTCCGCGACATTCTGATCCACAAAGGCTGGCGGCCCGAGAGGAATTTGCACTACGAACGCATCGAAGGCGCGGAGCACAACGAAGCGGCCTGGGCGAGGCGAGTTGGGCCATTCTTGCAATTCCTCTTTCCGGTGCACTAAACGCGTATATAATTCGCGCAGATTTCTGGCGCGAAAAATTGGCTGGAGCCGCCGTTCTCGCGCCCGGAAGGTGACGCCGATGAGTGCGGCAAGACCGATCACGATTCTTTGCGTTTCCTCCTACGAAAAGGGCCAGGAATTCCTGCGCACCTGCAAGAATCTTGGCTGCACCGTTCTGCTGCTCACCGTGGAAAAGCTGCGTAATGCCGATTGGCCTCGCGACATGATCGACGAAATGTTTTTCATGCCGGAGGAGTTGACACTCACGGAGCTGATCCATGCGGTCAGCTATGCAGCGCGCACACGCCACATCGATCGCATCGTGGCGCTCGATGAGTTTGACATGGAGAATGTCGCCGCCCTCCGAGAACACCTGCGGCTTCCGGGAATCGGTCAGACAACGATTCGTCATTTCCGGGACAAGCTGGCAATGCGCGCGCAAGCCCGGGAATCCGGCATCCTTGTTCCAGAATTCATTCACGTTCTGAATTACGATGATCTCCGCGAGTTCATGGGTTACGTTCCGGGGCCCTGGCTGCTGAAGCCACGGTCACAGGCCTCTGGGATTGGCATGAAAAAAATCGAGACGGCCGAGGATCTATGGCCCTGGCTCAATCAATTGGGCGACCGTCAGTCCGAGTATTTGTTGGAGCAGTTCATTCCGGGGAGTGTTTTCCATCTGGACGGTATCGTCTCGGAGCGCGCCGTGCTCTTTGCGGAGGCGCACACGTACGGCGCGCCACCGCTCGATGTTTCGCACCAGGGGGGCGTTTTCACCACGCGCACGATGTCGCGCGATTCGGCAGACACTTTGGCGCTAAAGGAAATCAATCTGAAACTGATTCAAGGCCTGGGTCTGGTTCGCGGCGTGACTCATGCGGAATTTCTGAAGGCGCACAGCGATCATCGCTTCTACTTCATCGAAGTGGCCGCGCGCGTCGGAGGGGCTTACATCTCCAACATGGTCGAAACGGCCACGGGCATCAACTTGTGGCGGGAATGGGCGCACCTTGAGGTCACAGCAGGGAAGATGCCCTACCAGTTGCCGCAAGCACGCGAAGACTATGCCGGCGTGATCGTGTCACTCGCGCGGCAGCAGGAGCCGGACACTTCCGGCTACACTGATCCTGAGATTGTGGATCGCATCAAAAAGTACCACCACGCCGGATTTGTCCTGAAATCGTCCTCGCCCGAAGGCATTGAGACACTCCTCGCGTCCTACTCCCAACGGTTTGCCCAAGACTTTCTCGCCCGCGAACCCGTTCCGGATAAGCCCACGGCGTAGCAGGCCGCGGCGGCCTCCACCTGGGATGCACCATCATTTTGTGCTCTGCCCTACGCTCCTTACGAAGGGGGCGATCCGCATCCCTCTAGGAACAGCGAATACTGTCAGTTATAGCTCCTGATGCGCGCGAGCAACCCACCCTGGGTGCGGGTCGATTGCGATCGGCCAGAGCACGGTCTCCCGGTTTCGCCTATGCTTCTCCCGCACCCTTAGTACAGTTTTGACCCTGTTCGGAAGTCTAGTTACCTTCACGCAAGGAATTCGATTATTGTGTTTGCGACACACTCTCCCGCGGACTATTGTTTGCTTACCCCGGGCCGGAAATCGCGTGGGGTGTGCTGTCCCTTGGGAGGACCGATGTGGGGGAACAAAAAACCGGATACGCCTCAACCAGCGCAGCCGGAGTCCAAAAATTTTCCAGTCAATCCGCCGCCTAAGCCAGCTGCGGCAACTTGGGAGGGAACTACCGCAATGAGTACAGATGCTATGCGTCCGTTGGGAGCAACCGCAGATCGTGCTACGGCTCGGCTGGGTCCCAGTCTGCATGTGAAAGGTGAAATCTCCGGCAATGAAGACCTGCTGATCGAGGGGTCGGTGGAAGGATTGGTTCAACTGGATGAGCGCAAACTGACCGTTGGCGCTACGGCCAAGTTGACCGCGGACGTCATCGCCCGCGAAGTGGTGGTCTACGGCAGCGTGAAAGGCAATCTTCGCGCCAAGGATCGCATTGAAATCAAGAAGGACGGTTCCGTCAACGGAGATCTGACGACCGCCCGCATCATGATCGAAGACGGCGCCTACTTTAAGGGCTCCATCGAGATCGACAAGAGTGCCGAAAAGGAATCCGGTGCGGGGTCATTCGCGCGCACTGCTTCCTCGCCCGCAGCCGCTGGCGTCGGCCCGAAGACCATTTAAGTTTCTTCGACGCATAGTCTGTTCTCCCAACACGGCGCCCCGTCTCGTGCGGGGCGCCGTTATTGATTGTGGTTCTCCTACGGCGAGCGATCCCATCACTCTATAAGTCGTCTTGTAGTCGTTAAGGTGGCGTTAGAGTTCCGCCCGGCTCTTTCAGCCCAGGCAAGCAGCCGCCCCCCGGCCTCGCCTGCCAGTTCCGGTTCTTCTGACGGACTCACGCCAGGCGGGGAGGGGAAAATCGACAGCGGTCCCTCTGAAGGAGAGCCGCAAGCTGACTCTGACCACACCCGCCACGTCTCCGGGACCGCAGCCCTCGACGCGGCGATGGTAGCTCAATAAAAGAACCTTAACCTTTCGCCCTTCTATTTCATCCAAGCACTAAGCCCAATTCTCGCTGCCTTCATTCCTTTTGGGACGACTCCGTATTACCTTAGAGAGCATCATGAACACTCGCAAACTGGGAAATTCCGATCTACAAATCACGCCCGTTGGGTATGGAGCCTGGACCGCCGGAGGAGGCGGTTGGGAGTTTGCCTGGGGGCCTCAGGATGACCGGGATTCGATTGCCGCGATCCACAAAGCTCTCGACCTTGGCGTGAACTGGATTGACACCGCCGCGGTCTATGGGCTCGGGCACTCCGAGGAAGTTGTTGCACTCGCACTGAAGCAATGGCGCGGGTCACGTCCCTACGTTTTCACGAAATGTGTCAGGTGTTGGGACTCTTCGGGCAAGATTTCGTCGAGCCATTCCTCCGATTCCCTGCGCCAGGAATGCGAAAACAGCTTGCGGCGCCTGCAGACAGAAACCATCGATCTCTACCAAATGCACTGGCCACCGGCCGACAATGGCCCGGGATTGGAGGAGGCCTGGCAGACGCTCGCCGCTCTTAAGAAAGAGGGAAAAGTTCGCTGGATCGGCGTTTCCAACTTCGATGTGCCGCAACTGAAACGCGCGGAGAAGATTGCTCCGGTCACCTCGCTCCAGCCTCCGTATTCCATTCTTCGGCGCCAGATTGAACAGGAGGTTTTACCTTATTGTGAAAAACAGGGAATCGGCGTGATCGTCTACTCGCCGATGTTCTCAGGAATGCTAACCGGTGGAATGACCCCTGAACGCGCAGCCGCGCTGCCTGCTGACGATTTCCGGAGCCGCAATCCGGAATTCAAGGAGCCCAAACTTTCAAAAAACCTGGAGTTGGTGGCGAGGTTGGGAGAACTTGGCGCGCGCTATGGACGCACACCCGGCGAAGTGGCTATCGCCTGGACCTTGCGTCTTCCCCGAGTCACGGGCGCGATTGTCGGGGCACGTAATGCGAAACAGGCAGAAGGAGTTATGCGCGCAGAAGGGTTCCGCCTCAAGGCGGAGGAATTCGCGGAGATCGAACATTACTCGGCGGGGATTGCCAAAACGAAAACCGTCTCCTGACCAGCCCTACCGAAAAAATACGCAAGGAGAACTCGAGATGAATCTCGGTCTGCAGGGAAAACTGGCCGTTGTTACGGGTTCAACCGCTGGAATCGGATTTGCTATTGCTGCCGCGCTCGCCGAGGAAGGAGCTCGGGTCTTCATTAATGGCAGGACCCAGGCGCGCGTGGATGCGGCGGTGGAAAAATTGCGCATGCGCAACCGGGGCGCGGAATTTAACGGCGTCGCCGCCGATCTAGGCACTGCAACCGGCGTCGAAAGCTTTTTGAAACAGGTGCCGACCGCGGATATTCTCGTGAACAATCTTGGCATTTTCGAAGTCAAGCCTTTCCTTGAGATTCCCGATGCGGATTGGCAGCGATTTTTTGAGGTGAATGTTCTCAGTGGTGTGCGCCTCAGCCGCCACTATCTTCCTCTCATGCTGAAGAAAAACTGGGGTCGAATTATTTTTATTTCTAGCGAATCGGCCCAGCAAACTCCCGCGGAAATGGTCCACTACGGTATGACCAAGACCGCACAGGTGGCCATCGCCAATGGCATCGCACGGTCCGTGGCTGGAACGGGCGTAACGGCGAACTCCATCCTGGTTGGTCCCACCGCTTCGGAAGGCATAGGAACCTTTCTGCAGGATGTGGCGCGGCAGCAGGGAATCAGCGTCGCGGAGATGGAAAAGCAATTTTTCACTACCGCGCGGCCGAGTTCTATCCTGAAGCGGTTCGAAACGCCTGAGGAAGTGGCTGCTGTGGTGACGTTTGTGGCCGGAACGCAGGCGAATATCATCAACGGCGCCGCCGTTCGTGCGGAAGGCGGCGTTGTGCAAAGTATCTTCTAATCCAAATGACGATTATGCGCGAAAATAATCGGCTCGCCAGTTTTGAACCATCTGCTTGACGGCCTTGATGTCCGTCAGTTTGTCGGTCAATACCTTGCGAGCCAGTGTCGGCAATTCCCCGTCGCTCGCAAAGCGCAGCGCCACCAGTTGTCCTGGCGTGAACTCGTTGATGCGGGACTTTAGATCATCCGGCAACAACCTGGCCAAGCGTTGGCGTTCTTCCATTCGGATGACGCGATCCTGCACGCGCAAGGCGAACAACCGCGCATGGAACATCAGCAGCACCAGAGCTGCTGCCGTCAGTAAATGGACCAAGCCGTCCCATGTAAAGCCGGGCTGTATGAGCCGGTAGGCTGACCAACCGAAATTTAAAAGCAAAACTGGAATGACAAAAAAGTGGAATGTAGGTACCCACCTCACATGATTTGAAAAATTCTGCTCCGCCATTTGGGAATCTCCTTCCGTTCGAATGCATTCTATCAGACCTGCCCTAGGGGACAGTTATCATCTCGCGGCTACCGGGTGCATCAGCGTTCTGTTTGTCTCCGGCAGGTGCACAATGGACGAGTGTGTTCCAGCTTCTCTTTGGAAGCGAGGAGTGACAGATGGCAAACCAGAGCCTCGCGAGAATAATGTACGGCACTAGCGAAGAGGTTCACTCTTCGACAGAGATTGGCGGGTCCGCGCTCGCATCGCTCATGGCCCAATCAGCGTCCGACAAGTCGGGGAAGACTGCTTCCGAGCCCGAACCACTGGGCGAACTGCTCCATAAAGCATGGATCAACCTTACCGGCAAACATTGATTCGCCCCGGTCAAGTGCTCAGAACATTGCGCTGAATTCTCGAATACCCGTTTTCTTCCGTCCACAAAGTGAGAGGGATAGCCGCCAGGTCATCCACCATCGGCACGGCATTACCGTCCTTTGTCAGATCGATCGTGCGCAAGAAATGCTTGCAGGTTTCGCAGCACTCCACGCGGATTTGCGGAAACTGTTCGGCAACGTACACGGGCAGCTTTTGTTCCTGTTCTTCGCCGCAATGCGCGCAGAGAATCCGACGAAATTCCCATTCTTGTGAACAAAAAGAACATTGCAGGAAGCGCTTTCCGCCGTCACCTTCCGGCCGCAGAACCCCCAGCAGGGGAAGAGAGTTGCATCGTGGGCAGCGGCACACGGTCATTGGCAAGACCGGAGGTAACAGCGCACTCACAAGGAACTCGGCATACGGCAGCAAAAACGCGCGCGGTAAAAACTCTTGGAGTGGCTCGGCGGACGCCGATGCAAGCAATCCTGTGCTCCAGAATTCTCGAAGGACTTCCGTCCGGTCCTTTTCACCAAGAACCCTCAGTTGCCGTGACTGCGCGGAAAGAGGGTCCGGACCTTCCGATTCGATCAAGGCAAGAAATTCGCTAAAGGGCTTCAGCAGGATTGAAGCGTCTAGCTCTGAGCGCAGATTGCCGCCAAGCGGCGCGATTGGCTGCTTGCCCCAGATTTTTGGCAGACGCTCGTAGAGTTCCTTTTGAAAATGAGCGACGTGCCTGTAAAAGCAGAGAATCTGACGGGAAAAGGAGTAGCGTTCGCCAAGCAGGACCCCTCGTTCGATGCGGGCGCGGTAGTTTACTCTCCCGGTGGCGAGAAAGGTCATTTCGGGTTCGGGGGATCGGAAGAACCGACGATTTCCTTGTACCAGCCTGGATGATAACGCTTGGCAAAGGCCAGTGACACGTCGCCGCGAATAACAGAACCGAACGCGCCGCGTTCTGCAAACACGCCCATGTAAACGTGGATCATGAAGTTCCCGATGGTGAAAAGAGCCGTCCCAGCGTGCACGAGAACTGCGAGATACCGAATCCAACGCCAGCTCCACGGAATATATTCGGTGAACCAAAGGGCAACTCCCGAGAGTAGCAAAAGTAGTCCGCCAAGGAAGAAGCTCCAGAACAGTGCTTTCTGTCCCGCATTGTAGCGGCCCGCGGGCGGCATCTTTTCGTCTTGATTGGTGATGTAATAGTGCAGCGATTTCCACCACTCGCGGTCCACAACCGTAAACTGCATCTGTCCGGCCCACATCTTAAACATGTAGAGAACCGCGGCCACAAATATCAGTCCCACCCACGGATGCAGCATGCGCGAAATTTGTCCGCCGCCGAGCGCCACGGCCAGCCAGAACATCCACGGAGACCAGAACGCCAGTCCTGTCGCCAGGAGGTAAAGATAGGATCCCGCGGCCACCCAGTGAATCAGCCTTTCCGGAAAGGTGTACCGAAGCACATGGTTGTGAGGGATGAGTTGTTCCTGATGGCTCATGGTTGCTCTCCTTCACGCACAACCAAGTCGGCTTCTTCACGAGCCTTCGGACCGAAGCGCAAATAGTGAATGAACAATCCCGCCAAGCCGCCCACGATGGCCAGATTGCCCAGCCACTTGAGGGGATGCTTCCAAAGCTTCACTGCCAGCGGGATAGAAGGATTGCTGGGCAAGCCGCCATACAATTCCGGCTTGGTCACGTCATGAAGCACGTAGATGACGCCGGTGCCACCTACGCCGGGTGGATCGTATACACCGGCATTTGCAAAGCCGTAATGATCTTTCAATTGTTTGGCGCGCTGCTCGGCAAGGTCCTTCATGTCGTCCTTCGTGCCAAAGTGCAGGCAGCCGGTCGGGCAGGACTTGATGCAGGCGGGCTCAAGTCCTTCGCTGACGCGATCGGTGCACAGTGAGCATTTGTAAACGCGCTTGGTCACTTTATTCAATTTCGGGATATTGAAGGGGCAGCCAGTGATGCAGTACCCACAACCGATGCAGTGGTCCTGCTGAAAATCCACGACCCCGTTGGTGTACTGCACGATAGCGCCATCGGAGGGGCAAGCTTCGAGGCAACCCGGTTCCGCGCAATGCATGCACTGATGCTTGCGCATCAGCCATTGCAATGAGCCGTCTTCGCGCTCGTGCTCGTTGAAAAGGATCAGGTTCCAGTAATTCCAACGTGTCTCCGGCATGGTTTGATAGGTGTTATCAAACGTGGTAGGCGAAAAAGGCATGTCGTTCCATTCGACGCAAGCAACTTCACAAGCCTTGCAGCCGATGCAAGTGGTGGTGTCCACCAGCTTGCAGACCAGGGATTCCCGCTGCGTGTTCTCTCCCGGCACGCTTCCGGCGTGGCCGCTAATCTTCTGAACGCGTAGTGTTGCTTGGCTCATTGCAGCTCCTACGCTTTCTCTACCTTCACGAGGAATCCCTTGAATTCCGGCGTATAGGCATTGGGATCGACAACCGTTGGAGTAACCAAGTTCGCCAATGTTTTTGCAGTCTTACCTTCGTCCTCCGCAATCCCGCGATAGCCCCAATGGATCGGGAAGCCGACTTGATAGGTTTTCTTCCCATCGATCATCATTGGCTTGATTCGCTTCGTGACCATGGCCTTCGCTATATAAGTTCCGCGAATGCTGGAGACCTTTACCTTATCTCCGCCACTCAGGCCCAAGTCCTGCGCTAACTCTTCCGGAATTTCCACAAACGGCTCCGGCACGAGTTGCACGTTCATAGGATTGTTCTTGGTCCAATAGTGATAGTGCTCGGTCAGGCGGTAGGTGGTGCACACAACGGTGTAACCTTCCTGCGGCGTACTGTATTTATCGTCGGGTGTTTTAAAACGCTTGACGACGGGATTACGGCTCTGTTGCGGGTGCAGCAGATTATCAATCGGACTTTCCGTCGGTTCGTAAAATTCCGGCAGGGGTCCATCGGCAAAAGCACCCAGGGGCGCAAACATGCGCCCTACGCCTTCAGGATTCATGATGAACGGCCCCATGTGTTCGGCCGGTTTCGAATCCGCCTTGAAGTCGGGTACGTCGTTTCCCACCCACTTCTGCGTCGCTTCGCTCCACCAAACTTGCCGACGCAACGGGTCCCAGGGCTTGCCCTCCACGTTGCAGGACGCCCGGTTATAAAGAACGCGGCGATTTGCCGGCCAGGACCATGCCCAGTTCTGGTGCACGCCCATGCCGGAAGGATCACTGGCATCGCGACGCATGGTCAGGTTGCCGGCTTCGCTGTACGCGCCCGAGTAAATCCAATTGCCGCAAGCGGTGCTTCCGTCATCCTTCAACCATGCGAATCCGGGCAGTTGCTGATTGGCTTTCAATTGTTGCTTTGTCGCCGGGTCTTCCACATCCACAAGCGTCTTGCCATTAATCTCCTTGAGCACTTCGGCAAGCGACGGATTCGCCGGGTCGGTATAATTCCAGGTGAGCTTCAAAATTGGGTCAGGGAACTTTCCACCATCCGCTTGGTAAAGCGCGCGCACCCTCAGGAATAATTGCGCCACGATTCCGTGATCCAGGCGGCAGCCGAGCGGCATAGGCAAGGCGGCATTTTTCCATTGCAGCCAGCGCGCGGAATTCGTAAAGGTCCCATCCTTTTCCGCAAAGCCTGCACAAGGCAGCCGGTAGACGGTAGTCTGGATGGTCTTCATTTCCTCCGGCGTGATGCCAGGAGATCTCCAGAACTCACTGGTCTCATCGGGGTAAATCTCGCCTACCACCAGGAAGTCGGCTTTCTTCAGCGCGTCAATGTTTTTCTTGGTGTCGGGACCAATGGCCACGCCGTTCATGCCAAAGGCGAACAAGCCTTTGACGATGCCGTTGTACATGTTGTCCCAGAGATAGGTCCAGGAGTAGTTCCGGTCTACTTTGGGCAAATAGTCGTAGGCCCAGTCGTTCTGCTTCGTCGCGGCATCGCCGTAGAAGGCTTTGAGCATGCTGACCGCGAACTTCGGCGTGTTGCCCCAATAATTGAAGGAAGCCCATTGCCCCGGGATGGAAGGTGTAGGCGTAATGCGCTTCATCCAGCCCGCGAAGGAGCCATCGGCGGGGACAGGAACTTTCAGGTAGCCGGGCAAATTATCGAAAATTCCCGCCATGTCCGTGGCGCCTTGAATATTCGAATGTCCGCGAAGGGCATTCACTCCGCCGCCCGCGCGCCCCACATTTCCAAGCAACAGTTGCAGAATTGCCGCAGTGCGGATGATCTGCGTGCCGAAGCTATGGTGAGTCCATCCCACGGCGTAGATAACGGTCGCAACTTGTTTTGTGCTGCCGTCTTTCCTGATCGACGTAAACAGATCGGCAGCCTGCAAATATTTATCCTTGGGGATGCCGGTGATTCGTTCCACCATTTCTGGCGTATAGCGCGAGTAATGCTTGCGCATGAGTTGGAACACACATCGGGGATTCTGGAGCGTCAAATCGTACGCCGGACGCGCGGGAAGAGAAGCTGGCGGCGGAGTTCCCCCCGCATGAGCAACGGCTAAACCCGCGTGGGCACCGCTCACAGGCTTGCCGGTTGTATCCCCGCTTGCGTAATTCCAGGAAGTTTTGTCGTAGCTCTGCGTCTTCTGATCAAAACCGGAAAATATGCCGTCTTCTTCCGGCAACTTAAAATCATCCTGAACGATGTAGGCCGCATTGGTGTAGTTGATCAGGTAGTCTTTGGCGAGGCGGTTTTTTTCGATGGCATAGCGAATGAACCCGCCGAGGAACGCGATGTCGCTCCCTGCACGAATCTGCAAAAACAGGTCGGAAACCGAAGCAGTGCGCGTGTAGCGCGGATCCACCACAATCATCTTGGCATTTCGATTTCGTTTCGCTTCGATGGCCCACTTGAAGCCGCAGGGATGGTTCTCGGCTGGATTACCGCCCATGATCAGCATCATGTCGGTATTTTTGATATCGACCCAACCGTTGGTCATGGCCCCGCGTCCGAATGTTGGTCCCAAACTTGAGACCGTAGGGCCGTGTCAAACTCTGGCCTGGTTTTCCAGATGCACGACCCCCAAGGCGCGCATGGATTTCACGACGAGGTAGTTGAATTCGTTGGTGTCCGTACAACCGCCGGTCCAGGCAATCGATTCGCAGCGGTTCACTCGATGACCGGCCGCATCGGTTTCAATAAACGAATCGTCGCGGATCTTCTTGACCTTCTCTGCGATCTCCCCCATAGCCTGATCCCAGGAAATATCTTCCCACTCCGTCCCGCCCGGCCGGCGGACTTGTGGTTTCACGATGCGGCGTTCGTTCAAGATGTCTTGTTCGAGCGAGGAACCTTTGGGGCAGAGCGTGCCGCGATTGATGGGGTGATCCGGGTCGCCCTCGACGTGGACCACTTGCGGCGTTACGTTTTTCGCGCGGTCGCCGATGGTATAGATGATAATTCCGCAACTAACCGAGCAATAAGGACAGGTGGACCGTGTCTCATTGGCTTGCGCAATTTTTAGGGATCGCAATTCGGCGTAGGCAGGTTGGAGGTCAAAGCCAAAGACAGCGGCGGCAGCGCCGCCCACAGTTGCCAGTTTCAAGAAATCCCGGCGAGACGGTTCCATAACCCCCCTTGGACCCTTATGGGATGCGGCGCGATGTCCTTTTTAGTCCGCTCAGCCTTGCTCTGTCAAGGCTATTGACGGGCTCTTGACGCGCGGCCACCGGATCAGGGGTACACGGGGAGGAGCTGCGTAGCGTTTCGTTCATGAGATTGCAACATTCGCCAAAGCGGACTAGATCAGCACGATTGATTTGGCATAGGCCATCAACTCATCGCGGAAGTTAGGATGCGCGATACTGATCAACGCCAGTGCCCGCTCGCGAGTGGATTTGCCGCGCAGGTTGACGCAGCCGTACTCGGTTACGATGAATTCGACGTCCATCCGCGTGTCCGTGGCCATCTGTACCCTGGGTACGATTCCGGAAATGGTCCCGTTCTTTGCAGCCGATTTCAGCCCGATGAACGACTTTCCGCCTTTTGAAAAAGAGGCACCCTTCACAAAGTCGAACTGTCCTCCAGAGCCGCTGTACTGGTGCCCGTTGATGAACTCAGCGTTGACCTGGCCGTAGAGGTCAATCTCGATGGCGGTGTTCACGCTCATCATAGAGTCATGCTGCTTGATCACGTGGATATCGTTCACGTAGGACGAAGCGTAGCTCTCCATGGCTGGATTGTCGTTGATGAACTCATAGACCTCGTCATCGCCAATCGCGAAGGTAAACACGTGTTTCCGGGGATGCAATGTTTTCTTCCGCCCATTTGCCACCCCACTTTTGACTAGCTGCACGAAAGCGTGGCTGAAAAGCTCGGAATGGATCCCCAGGTCCTTGTGACTCGAAAGGTGCAGGGCAACAGCGTTGGGCAAATTGCCGATTCCCAATTGCAAAGTGGCGCCGTCCGGAATCTGCTCGGCGATACATTTGCCAATTTTCATGGAGTCCGGGTCCGGATCCTTGTAAGGCACCTGCACCATCGGCACGTCGTTCTCGACGATGGCGTCGACCTCGGAAACATGCACCAGGGAGTCGCCGAATACGCGGGGCATGTTGCGGTTCACCTCCACGATGACCCGGTCGCAATGCCGCAGCACCGTCGAGGCATAGTCATTATTTGTGCCCAGGCTGAAGTGTCCCGATTTGTCCATGGGCGATACCGTAACCACGAATGTATTCACGTGGATGTATTCCGTCAGTACCCGCGGAATGTTTGAAAAGTTGATGGGTACGTAACTCAGATTCTTTTTGCCTTCCGCTATGCCATACGCGACCATCTTGCGGTCCGGGTCTCCCATGAAAAAACAACGCGAATCTACTTTGTAAAGGACCTCCGGACAAATCAGCGTTTCCTCGCTGTATTTCATGGAATGTTGATAGTAAAGATTCAAATTCTTCAAATCGTCCGCCAGAATGCGATCTGCCACTGCTCTTGCCAGCCCTTGTGGCATTCCCGCCGCCAGAGCTAAACACAAGGTGCTGCCACTTTGGATGTGTTCGACGGCCTTCGCCGGTGTCGTCAGTTTGGCCGCGTACTGTTCTTTTGGTGTTTGGTATCCCATGGACCCCTCGTTCGATGACCAGGTAGTTCGCTCGGAGGCGAGCGCATCCCCGATGCATTTAGGTTGGCCCATTCTTGCCGAGATTTGCAAGGGCACGGGACACGCGCCCACGCGAATGCCTTTTAGGGATTCCTCTAGGATCTTCTGGTACCAAAGTCCTATTTGGGTTCCCGGCACAAGCTCCAGAATTCCTCTGTTTTCCTCACCCCAATGCCCAAGAATAGGGTTACGCGTGGACTTAGCCCATCCGCGGCCGTGCTCTTTCGGCACAGACTGGTTTTCTGGTAACTGCGGTCGCTCCGGTTTCCCAATGAAGGCTCAAGCTGCGTCTCTATGGCAGACGGAACCAATTTCGCGTTCGCTCAAGGTGCTCCCCGGCCTCCCTTCTCTCGGGAACTACGCTTCGGCTTGGCGCTGAGCCTGTGCGTTCTCCTGGCTTCCGGACTCGCTGCAGTTTTCATGCCCCAAGGCTTCGCGCTCGCAGCATTCGGTGACACCGCGCAGGTCGCACTTGTTGCTGCAACCACGTTTCTCGCTTTCCAGAATTTCCTCGGAAGTCATTCCCGCGTGCGCATCTTTTGGTTTCTGTTCTTTACGGGTTCATTGCTCTGGACCGTGAGCAACGGGATTTGGGCTGTTTACGAGCTGTGGTTCGCACAGCCTGTCCCCGATGTTCCCGTGGTCGATATTCTGTTGTTCGTGAAGGTAGTTCCATTCACTGCCGCTATCACCATAGCCCCGGATCGTGACCAGGACGCGCAATTTCGTGCCTTCGGGCTCCTCGACGTCTTTATCCTGATGCTTTACTCTCTCTACCTCTACACTTTTGGCGTGTTTGCTTACCGTCTCTTGCCCGGAGCAGTGGATACCTACAATTTCTATTTCAATCTGGCGGATGCCATCGGCAATCAGACCTTGATCGTCGTGGCGGGTCTCGCCGTTCTCCGCGCGAAGGGACAGTGGCGCGGTCTCTATCGCCTCTATTTTTTTGCTGTCGCCTGCTATGGATTGGCTTCCAATCTCAGTAATTTCGCCATCGACGCGGGGCGCTATTACACGGGAAGCCTCTACGACATGCCGCTGATTGCAGCGCTACTTGCATTCGCCTGCCTGGTCTTGGAGGGGCGCTCCCTCGAACAGGCTCATCCGCAAAAGCAAGCTACGAACTTATCTCTCGGCCCGACAACACCGACCACTTTCGTTTCCACCCATCTAGCCATGCTGGTGGCCTTGTCGACCCCGGTGATCGGAATCTGGCTACTCTCGAGCGCTTCGGCTCCGCCCGAGCTTCGCTCCTTTCGAATCGGACTCACACTGCTCACTATTTTTCTTCTGACTCTACTGCTCTCCATCAAGCAGGACATTCTTGCCGCGGGACTTTTTGGATCATTGCAGCGCCTCTCTGAAACCTACAGCAGTATTGAGCGCTTCAAGAACCACCTGACGCAGAGCGAAAAACTGGCTTCTCTCGGCGGGCTAGTCGCTCAGGTGGCCAACCAGATTAAGGATTGCATGGCCTCGATCCTGGAATCCTCATCCCGGCTGACCTCCCGGCCCGACACGGACTCTCGCATACAAAACATGGCGGGAAAGATTGGCCAATATGCGCTTCGTACCGATGTGCTGGTCGAAAAGATGCTTCACTTTGCGCAGGAGACTCCCCTGCGGTTGGCTCCGCTGGACATAAAACCGGTCATCGAGAGCGCCCTGCACTTCAGCCGAATTGCCAAGCTGCCCGAGGTCCGCGTCGAAATTACCCAAGAAGGAAACGGCTATCTGGTGCGCGGTGATTCCGGCCAACTCCTGCACGTCTTTCTGCAACTGATCTCGAATGCCGCGGATGCTCTGGAAGAAGCTGGCGGCGGCACATTCGACATCACCATCCGTCCTTCCCGCTCGCAGCTCATCCTGGAATTCGTAGACTCCGGCCCGGGGCTCAAGGAGCCGCAACGTGTATTCGAACCGTTCTACACCACCAAACCCGTGGGGAAGGGAACCGGTCTCGGCCTCAGCACCTGCTATGGCATCATCCAGCAACACGACGGGGAGATTTCCTGCCGCAATCGCCCGGAAGGCGGAGCCGTCTTTACCATTCAGCTTCCCTTTGCGTTGGAATCCCTTCCAGAGAACAGCCAGGATCCGAGCTCCTTGCTCGCGGAAGGTGTCTTGTGAAAATGCTTCCGCGCCAGAAGTTCTATCTTGCCTTCGGCACCTTTGTTATCCTGCTCCACCTCGTGGTCGCGGCCGTCGCCAAACCGTCCTTTCCTCTAACTGTCTATGGCGACGCTAGTCCTTGCGTAATTCTCATCCTTGGGGCCTTGGCTGCGCGCGAAAACTTCCGTCGTTCACCCGGAGTTCTACCCCTATTCTGGAAGCTCTTCGCCGGCGGCCTGGTCATCCTGCTGCTCTCTCAGACCTATTGGTTTTACTACGATTGGCGCCGGCTCAATGCCTCTCCCAGCCCCATTTTGGGGGATTCTCTTTTTCTGCTCGCGCACGTCTTTTTCCTTGCGGCCTTGGCGCTTCGTCCGCACTCCGCTTCCGTCGGCCGCGATCTGCGGATTCGCGCGTTGGATCTTGTCCTGCTCAGTCTCTGGTGGTTCTCTCTTTATGGCTACTTTAGCCTGCCCTGGCAGGTCGGCCGTCAGGATTTCTCTCACTATAATCCGAGCTACTATTCGCTAGCGCTGATTCAGCACCTGGTCATTATCATTGCTCTTGCGGTTCTTAGCGCCAGGAATATCGCTCCCTGGCGCGCATTCTATCTGCAGCTTCTGGTGGCTTTCGTCCTGATTGCTGGTGGGAACTTGCTCCTGAACGTGGCGATTGATGCCGGAAAGTATTACGCGGGGAGTTACTACGACACCCCATTTCTACTGGCCATCTATCTCTTTATTCCTATCGCGGGGTTTGGGCCCACTCTAGAGCCTCGCCCGGACAGCAAACCCAATCGCGAGCTGATCCAGAGCGTCTGGACTGCACGGTTGGCCATGCTGGGCATACTCTCTCTCCCGGCGATTGCGTTGTTGGGACTCACTGAAAAGAATCTTCCCGTGGATCTCGTAAACTTTCGATTGCGCCTGGTGTTCGGAGCCATGTTGCTGCTCGGAACTATGGTTTATTGGAAACTCAATCTATTGGCACGCGAGCTGAGCCACCTGGTTCAACTGACTCGTGACTCCATTGAAAATCTCAAAGCCGTGCAGCAACAGGTGACGCATACGGAAAAACTCATTGCCTTGGGCCGCCTCGCCGCCGGCGCCGCTCACGAAATCAGTAATCCACTCACCGCCATTTTTGGCTATTCCGAACTGCTCACGGATATACCCTCCCTCTCGCACGAAGATCGCGCCCATGCCCAATTGATCCAGCAGGAGGTCCATCGTGCCCAGGCGGCCGTAACCAGCCTGCGCAATAATCTGCGTCAGAATTCATCTCCCCCGCCCTTCACCATCGATAAAAAGCCCGCTTCCTGATACATTCCTCTCGCGCCGATTTATGCCTCCCCTGTTCTTACTTGCGCTGGAGTTTGTTTTCCTCTTCTTTGGCGCTCCCCTGCTCATTTTTTATCGTATCCTCCCGAATCTGCCGATTCCGTACCTGGTTCTGGTAGGCCTCGTCGCGTTCCTGTTTTTGTATCACGACCGCTCCTTCGATAAGGCTCGGCTTGTTTCTACCGCTGGCATCCGGCCACATCTCCCGCAACTCTTGCTTCGAGACGCGCTCTTCGTCGTCCTGCTCGGCCTGGCCGTTTGCCTCCATGCACCCCAACTGCTTTTCTCGCTTTTGAAGCGCGCGCCTGGGTTTTGGCTTTTGGTCATGCTTCTCTATCCGCTGGTATCCGTTTACCCTCAGGAACTTCTCTATCGTGCGTTTTTCTTTCATCGATATCAGCCGCTCTTTGGCTCTGGCTGGATCATGCTTCTCGCCAGCGCTTGTGCTTTTGGTTTTGTGCACATCTTATTCGCCAACTGGCTGGCGGTGGGACTCTGTTTCGTTGGTGGCCTGCTATTCGCTTTCACTTACCAGAAATCAGGCTCGCTGCTGCTTACCTGCATCGATCATGCCCTGTTCGGTAACTTCATCTTCACGATCGGCCTCGGCCAGTTCTTCTACCACGGTGCACGCCTCTAACCCCATCCACCTCGAGTATTTCTCTCCCACAATCGGCCTTGGCCCAGTAAAATACCCATGTACCGAATCCACCCGCCAAGGAATCGATATTTTCAGAAGTTGGGGTACGTATTCAGTCCAGGAACCCTGTTAAACACCAAGGAGCAGCCGCCGCATGGCGACGCCACCAAAAAGCCTGAAGCCTGACCTGTCTTCGCTGCGGATTTCTGACACCAAGCGCACCAATCCGCGTTCCAGTAAGCGCTGGATCTGGATCGCTCTCGGGGTAATCCTCGTTGGTCTTTTGGGCGCGGCTGCCTTTGCTTTTCGCAATCGCAGAGTCGAAGTTGAAGTGGCCACGGCCACAAAGCCCGCTAGCGGGCCTGCCGGAGTTCTCAATGCCAGCGGGTACGTCACGCCACGGCGGCGGGCGACCATCGCCGCGAAAATTACTGGCCGTGTCACCGGCGTGTTTTTTGATGAAGGCACTCGCGTCAACGAAGGCCAGCTCCTCGCTACTCTGGATGATTCCGACGCTCGCCGAGCGCTGGACTCCGCAAAAGCGGATCGCGACTCCTCGCAAGCCGCCATTCTGGACTATCAGGTCCAACTGAAAAACGCGGAGATTGAGTATGGCCGCACGCAGCAACTGGTCAAGGAGGGCGTGTCGACCCAGCAGGCGCTTGATTCCGCAGTCATGACAGCAGACAGTTTGCGCGCCAAGATCGCGTTGGCGAAACAACAGGTGATCGCTGCCGAAGCGCGCATCCGCGAGCAGCAGCAAGCCGTAGATAATTGCACTATCCGCGCGCCCTTTGCCGGCATTGTGGTCTCGAAGGACGCGCAGGTGGGTGAAATGGTCTCGCCCATATCCGCTGGAGGGGGATTCACACGTACGGGCATCGCCACCATCGTGGATCTGCACTCAAACGAATTTGAAGTCGATGTGAGTGAAGCGTATATCGCGAGAGTTTTCGATGATCAGGCCGTCAACGCGGCTCTCGACGCTTATCCGGACTGGACCATTCCGGCCAAGGTCCGCACCGTGATTCCAACGGCGGATCGGCAGAAAGCCACCGTAAAAGTCCGCATTTCCATTACCGAGCGCGATCACAAGAAACTCTTTGACCCCGCCAAGGATCCGCGCATCCTACCCGACATGGGCGTGAAGGTCACCTTCCTGGAAAACGAAACGAAGCCGGGAGCGAAACAGGAAAAGTCGCCCGTTCTAGCCCTCGTGCCCCAAAAAGCGATCCGCCTGGACAATTCTTCCAAGTACGTCTTTACGCTCAAGGACGACACAGTCGAACGGCGCGCTGTAACTACCGGAGAAATCCGTGGTTCCGATGTTGAAATTCTCGCAGGGATTCAACCCGGAACTACTGTCGTGATTAACGGTCCAGACTCTCTTCGCGATGGTCAAGCTGTCCAGATTCAGAAATAGGAGCGCTCCCGATGGTCAAAGTCGATGGAAGTGCGGGTCAGCCCGGTCTCATTGAGGTTCGTGATCTCGATAAGACCTACCGCCGCGGCGGCGAGGAAATCCACGTCCTCCAGGGACTCAATCTCGACGTCTCCGCCGGTGAATTCGTTGCATTCATGGGCCCCAGCGGCTCGGGTAAAACTACTTTGTTGAATCTCCTGGGGGGACTTGACGTTCCTACGCGCGGCAGCATCACCGTGGCGGGCGATGAGATCACCCATATGTCTTCTGGCAAACTAACGGAATGGCGCGCCCGTCACGTTGGTTTCGTCTTTCAGATGTACAACCTTATCCCGGTCCTGACGGCGTTTCAGAATGTCGAACTTCCGCTGCTCCTTACAAAACTCTCCAAGGCAGAGCGCCGCGCTCATGTCGAGACTGCTCTCTCGGTTGTAGGACTTACCGACCGCATGAATCACTTCCCCCGCCAGCTTTCCGGCGGGCAGGAACAGCGCGTTACCATCGCTCGTTCCATCGTTTCCGATCCCACGTTCCTGCTGTGCGATGAGCCTACCGGCGATCTGGACCGCAAAAGCGCCGACGAAGTCATGGCCCTGCTGGAAGAGCTTGTCGGGCACCATCACAAAACGGTGCTGATGGTCACCCACGATCCTCTAATCGCCGCGAGGGCCCAAACCACCCTGCATCTCGAAAAGGGCGTTCTAGTGGAAGCTTCCAAACTTCCTCATGGCGTTACCGCAGGGGGTGTCGCATGAAATTCGCGCGCATCATCTGGGCCAACCTTTTCCGCAAGAAAGTCCGCCTGCTCCTCACTCTCGGCTCTTTTGCCGTGGCCCTCTTCTTGTTCATCTTTCTAGCCGTTGTTCGCGACGCCTTTAATCGTGGCGCCGATGTTGCGGGAGCAGATCGCCTTGTGGTCATCAACCGCACTTCGATCATCAACACCATTCCACTTTCCTATCGCGATAAGATCACCCGCATACGCGGGGTCAAAAGCATCACCCATAACAATTGGTTTGGCGGCACCTATATCGAGGAAAAGAACTTCTTTCCCCAGTTCGTGATCGATCCGGAGAACCAGCGCCAGGTTTTTCCGGAGCTCATCGTACCCGACGATCAGTGGAACGCCTTCGTAAAGGATCGGCAAGGGGCCATCGCCGGCGCACAACTCGCCAAACGTTTCCGTTGGAAGATAGGTGATCGCATCCCCATCAAGACCACTTTCTTCGGTGGCGGCTCATGGGAGTTCAATCTGGTCGGCATCTACCACGGCAAGCGCCCCCAGGACGACGAAACCCAGTTCTGGCTGCAGTGGGACTACTTCGAGGAAAGAGTTCCACAAGAGAATAAGGGCCAAATCGGCTGGTATGTTCTTCGCGTCGATAACCCCGACGATTCTCCCGGTATCGCCAAGGCCATCGACGATGAGTTCGAGAATTCTCCCTACGAGACCAAGACCCAAACCGAGTCCGCCTTCGCCGCCAGTTGGGTGAAACAGTTCGGCAACATCCAAGCGCTCATCGTAAGTATTGGGACGGTCGTGTTCTTCACGCTGCTCCTGGTGACCGGCAACACCATGGCCATCTCTGTCCGTGAACGCACCTCTGAACTCGCCGTCTTCAAGGCCATTGGCTTCTCCGATCTCTCCGTTCTCTTACTAGTTCTCGCCGAAGCGCTCGCTATCGCCCTGATCGGCGGCGCGCTCGGCATGCTCCTTGCCATACTCGCGGTTCCGGGCCTTGCCAAGGTTCTCAACGGTCTTCTCCCCAGTATCGTCCTTTCCCCATCCATGCTTGTATTCGGCATTGTGGTCGCTGTTTTCACTGGAATTCTCAGTGGCCTTCTGCCTGGCTTGGGCGCGATGCGTTTGCGCATCGTAAACGCACTGCGGAGAGTCTGACTATGGCCGCGAATGTTTTTTACTGGTTTCTGATCACTTTGTTTGGGGCCATTGTCCTGTTTCTGGGGCTGGCAATACTCATTGGTCTGCTTGCTCCCTTGTTGGGTTCCGTTCCGGTTTCTTACAATCTCCGAAGCATTCGCGCGCGCTGGACATCCACCATCGTGGCCATACTCGGAATTGCCGGAACTGTCGGCGTGTTTGTGGCCATGCTTTCGCTGGCTCGCGGTTTCAAGGCCACTCTCGTCGCATCCGGCTCTCCTGGCAATGCTCTGGTCATGCGCGCTGGGTCTTCTTCGGAGATGATGGGAGGTATCACTCTCGATTCCATCAAGGTTTTGCAGGATGCGCCCGGGATTGCCCGCGATGCGGCGGGCACGCCGATTCTTACCCAGGATGTCGTCGGCGTCATTCCCGTCCCTTTGATCACCACGGGTACCGACGCCAACGTGCAAGTTCGCGGCGTCTCGCCCAACGTGCTGGAAGTCCGGAAATTCGTCAAAATTGTGCAGGGGCGCATGTTTCGAGCGGGGTTGAATGAACTCGTTGTCGGCAAGAATGCTTCAAAGACCTATCAGGGACTAACGGTCGGCAATAAAATTGATTTCGCCGGTGGCCATTGGGAGGTTGTGGGCGTTTTTGACGCGGGCGGCTCCGCATTCGACTCCGAGGTATGGTGCGACTCACAGATTTTCAATCAAGTTCTGAAGCGTCCTGCTAATATTTTTCAATCCGCCACTGTGCATCTTGCTTCGCCCGCCACGTTCCAGCAATTTAAGGACGCCGTCATTTCCGATCCACGCTTGAACGTGGACGTGTACCGCGAAATTGACTATTACGCGAAGCAATCAACGACCATGACGAAGCTAATCACGGTCCTCGGAGGACTTGTCGCCGCCATCATGGCGATTGGGGCGATTTTCGGTGCACTCAACACCATGTATTCCGCTGTGGCCGAACGCGGCCGCGAAATCGCCACCCTGCGCGCTCTGGGCTTTTCCTCCCGGAATGTGATCCTTTCCTTCTTGTTTGAGGCCCTGCTGATTTCCTTCCTCGGAGGCATTATTGGTTGCCTGGCGGTTCTTCCCTTGAACGGCCTTACCACCAGCACCATGAATTTTCAGACCTTTTCGAACGTTGCGTTTGCCTTCAAAATCACGTTTGATCTTCTTGTGATGGGTGTTCTTTTTGCCCTGGTCATGGGCGTCCTCGGCGGTTTGTTGCCCGCGATTCGCGCGGCGTTTCAACCTGTTTCTGTGGCCCTGCGCGAGCTCTGACTTTGGAGTGCGGCGGCTTGCACCCGCTCAGAGCGAGTCAGCTCTACTGCGCCTCTATCCATCCCCTGGTCAAAACAAACAACGATTCCCGCACAACGTCTCAGTCAAATTTCATTTCTTCCATCCTTCGTTTCAGAGGATGGTAATCGCAATACCTTACCCACTTCGGTCGCACCACGAAATAGGTGATCCCAGGCCAGCTTTCCCGAGCAGGTCCATCGGAAAACGTATCAAAGTAAACTTTCTTGTACTTCGCCAGTTCCTCGCCTTCCAATTCTTCCGCTACTCCCTCGTACTGCACGGTTATTTCCGTCGTGCAGCCGATCACCCATGCCACCCGCGGATTCTTGTTCAAATTCGGATATTTCCGAGAGCTTTTCACGGTGTCGAAGATGATTTCCAGTTCCGGTGTCACCGCAAATCCCATCAGCGCCGCCTCCGGCTGCATCTCCTCGCCCATGGTTGCCAGTACCGCCAATCGCTCACTCTTCATGAATTGAAAGACCTCTTCCACGTTCATCTCCGCTCCCTTTGTCACAGCGTTCTTCCCGCCGGAAATTTTGCAACGTACATGTTAAACTGCACCTTCCCAAAGGAGAGTACATGAGTCGACCGCTCCTGGCCTTGATTCTGCCCAGACACTTTGTGCCTTTCCTCTTACTGTCGTTTTGTTTTCTCTCACCCCTCGTCGCTCAGCAAGTCTCCCCCGAACTTCTCCACGGGCTGACTTGGCGTCTCATCGGCCCGCATCGTGGCGGACGTGTTACCGCCGTCGCCGGCATTTCCGGAGATACCAAAACATACTATATGGGTACTCCCGGCGGCGGTATCTGGAAAACAACCAACGCGGGCACAACGTGGGTTCCGCTATTCGACCAGGCGCACGTCGCGTCGATTGGCGACTTAGTGGTTGCTCCTTCGAATCCAAATACCATTTATGTCGCCACCGGCGAACAAAGCGATGGCAATGGCCTTTGGAAATCGATGGATGCAGGCGTGACCTGGACAAATCTCGGCTTCCGTGAATCCGCCATCCTTCCCTCGCTCCTGGTCGACCCTCATGACGAAAACCTAGTCTACGTCGCTGTTGTGGGTGCTTACACGCCGAGCGACGCGCGCGGCATTTTCAAATCCTCGGATGGCGGCAGAACCTGGCGCAAGGTTTTCTACAAAGACGATCACACCAGCCCCATGGAACTCGATTTCGATCCTGGCGATTCGCACACACTCGTTGCCACCTTACGCCGCATCCCTCCCGCCCCGGGAGAAAAGCCCGCAGAAGTTGCAGACACGCAATTCATTCGTTCCTCCGATGCTGGCGAAACTTGGACTCCCATGGGCGACCAAGGTCTTCCCCCGGCGCATCGCCAGCGCGTTGGCCTTTCCATTGCTCCAGGCCTGGGCGGCAAGCGTATTTTTGCCTTAATGGCCCAGGGGCTGTTCCGGTCTGATGATTCCGGCGCAACCTGGCAGAAAATCACCACCGACCCGCGCGTTATCGGATCGAACTATTTTGGTCGAGTGTACTCCGACACGAAAAATCCAGACGTGGTCTACGTGATGCAGACCTCCACGTATCGTTCCGAGGATGGCGGCCGCACGTTCGCTCCGTGGAAGGGAACTCCCAGCGGTGAAGATGATCACGTCCTGTGGATCGATCCTCAGGATCCGAACCACATCGTGGAGGGCACGGATCAAGGTGCGGTCATTACTTACGACTGCGGCAAGTCCTGGAACAGTTGGTTCAATCAACCGACGGGGCAGTTTTACCGGGTTACGACGGATAATTCGTTTCCGTATCGACTCTATGCCGCGCAACAAGACTCCGGGTCCATCATCGTTCCCAGTCGCACAGACTACGGCCTGATCACCTATCGCGATTGGTTTTCCAGCGGCTCCTTTGAAAGCAGTTTTATTGCACCCGACCCTCTGCACCCGGATTTCGTCTACTCCCTCGGCTGGTATGGCAACATCATTCGCCTGGATCGCAACACCGGCCAAACGGCGACGCTTTTCATTGCTCCCGTGAACTATCGCGCCAGTTGGGAGACGCCCATCCTGTTCTCTCCGCGCGATCCGCACACCATTTTCTACGCCTCTCAATTCCTGCTGAAAAATACCGATGGCGGCATGGCATGGAAAGAGATCAGCCCGGACCTGACCATAAAACCTGCCGCTACTTCACCGGCTCCCAAGGCGGACGCTGCAGGCCACATTCCTTCGAAGGACGATATCGAGGACTCTGGATTTTTCGCGGAAGATGAGGACGATTCCCAGGCTCCCCCCAATCGCGGATTCATTCAAGCCATTGCGCCGTCTCCGCTCGATGCCAACTTGATCTGGGTGGGCACCTCCACGGGGCTCATTCAGGTGACACACGATAGCACCACGTGGGCGGAGGTTTCTCCCGCGGGACTTCCGGAACGTTCCATGGTCAACTCCATCGATGCATCTCCTCACGACCCGAACACTGCCTTTGCCGCCGTCTTTGCCCGGCGCGATACTCATCCTTATTTCTTCCGCACGCGCGATGGCGGGAAGACTTGGGACAAAATTGTGACTGGCCTTCCGGAAACGGGAATCGCACGCGTTGTCCGTGAGGACCCGATTCGCAAGGGTATGCTCTTTGCCGGAACCGAAACCGGCGTGTACATCTCTTTTGATTTTGGCGAACACTGGCAGTCTCTCCAGCTCACCCTGCCGACAAGTTCGGTGCGCGATCTCACCCTTCACGGCGACGACCTCGTTGCTGCGACTTACGGCCGCGGCCTGTGGATCCTGGACGACATCTCGCCCTTACGGCAGTTGGGCGACGACCTCCCAAAAACTCCCGTCCACTTTTTCACACCACAGACCGCCATTCGCACGCATTGGGACAATCACCCCGATACGCCACTGCAGCGCGAATCGCCCGCGTCGAAAAATCCTCCGGATGGCGCGATTCTCTACTACTCGCTCAATTCGCGGCCTAAGGGAGAAATCACTCTCGACGTGCTGGACGAAAAGGGAACGCGCGTCCGGCATTTCTCGAGTATGCCTGCCGAGGAATCCCTGCCTCCGGCCAATGTCCCGGAGTATTGGTTCTATCCGCCGGATAGCTTGCCCACCACAACAGGAATCAATCGCTTCGTTTGGGATCTTCGCTATGCGCATCCAACAGCACTGCCCTTCGGATTTTTTGGGGAACGCCTGGAGTACACGGAATACACTCTTCCCGATCACGCCGTACCCGGAGAGACGCCGCAATTCCAGCCACCCGGCATGCTCGTTACTCCGGGTACATACGATCTCGTTCTGACTGTCGATGGAAAGTCCTATCGCCAGAAATTGCGTGTCATTGCCGATCCACGCGTGCACATTACCGCCGCAGACTACGCTGCGCAGTTCGATCTCTCGCGCAAGTTCACCGAGCTTATGGAGGCTTCCGCTAGTTCCTTCCATGAACTGACGCCTTTGGACGCACTGGTCGCCGATCGCAAGAAATCCTTGCCGGCCGCGGCGTCGAAAGAACTCACCGACTCGTTCGCCGCCGCCGAGAAGCAAATCGATGCGCTCGAATCCGGTAACGAACTGGCACCCGGTTTCGGAACCATCAACCGTGACGCCGCGCGTTACCTGGTAATGGTGCAAGGTGGCGACATCGCTCCCACGGAATCCGTGCGCAAATTGTTTCAATTTTCCTGCGAGGCGTATGGCAAAGATACTGCCGCCGCGAATCAACTCTCGAGCGAGACACTTCCCGCCCTCAATAAGCGACTTGCCGCGGAAAAGCTCCCTCCGCTAAACTACAGCCCTTCTTCGGCTCGCGTTTTGAGCTGCACTCCGTAAAAAGGAAAAGCGCGCTGACTCGAGTCAGCGCGCTTTCCTCTACTGTTTCCGTGAAAGCGTGGATTCGACCGCGCTCGACACCACCGCCCGAGAACTCAGTCGACGGCGGCGGCGTTCCGGGCGCCCGACACGTCCGTATCGGTCACCATCGTTCCCACGGCGCGGAAGCGCACCAGTAGAATGGTAAGGTCGTCCGCTTGCCGCGCTCCGCGGGCGAAGTTTTCGACCGATTCCAGCACTGTTTTCTGAATTTCGTCGAGCGGCATCTCGTTTTTTCCAAGTAGCACCGCGCGCAACCGCCCCGTTCCGTACAGCTGTTCATCCGGGTCCATTGCTTCGGTAACGCCGTCGCTGTAGAGCACGAGCGTGTCGTTGGGTTCCAGTTGCAGGGTCGTCGTCGAGAATTCCGCTTCGGGCACAAGCCCAACGGGGAAAGAGCCTTCCGTGAAAGCTTCCTCCGCCGTTCCCGCTCTCAACAGGACAGGGGAGGGGTGGCCGGCGTTGATGTATTCGAGTTTCCCGGAATCGTCCAGGATTCCGAAGAACATGGTCGCATAGCGGCCCACTTCCGCGTGATCGCACAAGAAACGATTCACATGATTGAACACGCGCGCTGGGTCTGTCCCCAACGTCATGCCGGAAAGGGCTCCCTGCAACATGGTCGTCAGCAGCGCCGCGCCTAATCCTTTTCCGCTCACATCGGCCAGAAGAAACGCGGTGCGCCTCTCTTCGATCTGGAACACGTCAAAATAATCTCCCCCGACCGATAAGCAGGGGAAATTGACGCCAGAAACAGCAAGGTGCGGAAAGTCGCGGAAATTCTTGGGCAGGAGCGCCTGCTGGATGTCGCGCGCGATACCGATTTCCTGCTCCAGGCGTTGCCGTTCGCGCTCGCGTTCCACCAACCGTGCGTTGTCCAGAATGCTGGCCGCGTCGGCAGCCAGCGCGTCCAGGATCTGGCGGTCCAACTTGGAAAATGCCGTTGGTCGTTTGGAATCCAGATACAGCACGCCCAGGAACTCGCCACGCGTCACGTTCGTGGCCGATTCGCTGCTGGCGCGCGAGCTGGCGTAGAGCGGAATCACCACCACCGCGCGCAATCCTTGCGCAACGATGCTGGCCGCAGCCTGCAGGTTCATTTCGGCTTGTTCAATATCTTCTGTGATCACCGGCAACTGTTTCTTCATTGCCAGCTGGATGGCTGTTTGGCTCGGTGTCATGCTTTCCGGAGGCAACCGCTGGCCACCACTGCGCCGCGCCAATCGCACACGCAGTCTTTCCGACGGGCTTGCCGACGGGTTCTCCACCGCTTCTTCCAGCAATCCCCGATCTGCGTCCGTTACCGCCACGGCGTGATCGATCATTTTCGCCAGCACAGAATCCAGCGGCAATTGCGAGTGCAGCAGGGAAGTTGCTTCGAGCAACAGGTTCAGCTTTCGCAGACCGCCACCGGTAGACTCCGAACTGGTCATGTGGTCGATGCGCGTCAATAATTGCGGAATCGATTCGTCGGACGTGCCCGTAGCGGCCCGGAAGATGACCTGGTAAGAATCCTCAAGCCCAAATGTGATGACATCGCCGTCGGTAAGTGCCCGGCTCTCCACCTTTTCGCCATTCACGAAAACGCCGCGGCGCTGTCCGCGATCTTCCAGGTAATAGCGGTTTGCTTCCGTAACGATTGCCCCGCAGTTCCGCGAGATGCGCCGGTCCGTCAACTGCAGATGGTTTCCTGTTTCCGCCCCACGTCCAATCAGGAATGGCGTCTGCGTTACACGCACATATTTGCGCGCGCCGTCCGGCGAGATCACTTCCAGCACTGCTTCAGCTTGTGCCAGCGTTTCCGTCATTCGTTCTATGCCCTGCCTTCCCCGCTAAGCCGCGCATTGTAACACGCATACGGGTATCTCTGCCTTACCCCTTGCGTCCTATCTTTGTCCCCGCCAGAATACCTGCGCCGCCTCATCTTGCGCGCGCCGCCCGACTGATTCCCAGGAGTTTAGGAATGCCCGTGTCGGACATTATGATGCATCACCCCGGGGTTTGGACTCTTCCTGTGGGCAACTTCCTGGCCGAAGGGGGTTTGTCCCACGCAGACCCAGTTGTCCCCATCCTCATTGCCTCTATCTTCATCACCCTCGGCGCCGCCCTCGGCGGCCTGCTGATGAGGTGGCTCAAGCAGCCCGCTGTCCTTGGCGAACTCCTGGTTGGCCTGCTGGCTGGTAACCTCGGCTACTCTCTGGGTAACCCCACTTTGACAGTTCTTCGCGAAGGCGACAACCTGTCCCGCATTGCCTCGATGGCCTTGCATAGTCCGGTCAGCATCGGGGAAGCCACTTTGAAGCTCCTGCCTCCCGGTCCCCACACTGACCTTCTTGCCCGGCTTCTTTCTGGCCCTCAGGGGCTGACGTACATCTCCGTCTACTCCTTCATCGACATAATTTCCCGCCTCGCCATTCTCGTTCTCCTGTTCATGGTCGGTCTGGAAATTAGTCTGGTGGAAATGAAGCGCGTCGGCAAATACGCGACCTACGTGGCCGTTCTCGGCATCATCCTCCCCATGGTCCTCGGCATGGGCGTCATGAAACTCTTGCATCCAAACAATCCACTTGCCGTGGACTTATTTGTCGGCGGCATCCTCACGGCCACAAGCGTGGGCATCACCGCGCGCGTGCTCCGCGACATTGGCCGCGAAACCACCGAAGAAGCCCGCATCATCTTGGGCGCCGCCGTGATTGACGACGTCCTCTGCCTCATCGTTCTCGCTGTCGTGAGCGGCCTCGCCGTCACCGGCACGATCAGCATGGCTTCGATCGCCCTGACTACGGGCAAAGCAGCTTTCTTCCTCGTCGCTTCTCTTGGTATCGGCATCTGGATGACTCCCAAACTGGTCCGCCGTCTTGCCCACTTCGGCGTCCAAAACCTCAAGCTCCTTTTCGGCGTCAGTTTTGCTCTTCTTCTTGCCTGGCTGGCCAACGTCGCCCAACTAGCCACCATCGTCGGGGCATTTGCGGCGGGGATGGTTCTCAACAGCTTTTTCGACAGGGAGGTGGAGGGAGCCTCTCTCCATGAATTGCTCTCGCCCATCGAATCGCTCGTTGTGCCGCTGTTTTTTGTGTGGATGGGCATCCAGGTCAAACTGGAAACCATGGCCAACAAGGACGTGCTCATCGCCGGCCTAGCTCTCACCCTGGTTGCTATCGTGGGCAAAGTGGCCGCGGGATGGGGCTGTCCCCCGACCCTGAATCGTCTTGCGGTCGGTTTCGGCATGATGCCGCGTGGCGAGGTGGGTCTGATCTTCGCTGGCATCGGAAGGGGGATTGGAGTTGTCGACGAAGGGCTGTTTTCTGCGATCGTGCTGCTCGTCATGGTGACCACGGTCTTGGCACCCGTTCTGCTTCGCGCCACTTTGGGAGCGGGTCCAAGTGCCCCACCGACCGAAGCAGCAGCCGGTGCTCCTCACTGATTCTGTTCAGGATAAGTTACTGCAGACGCTCGCTATCGGCTGGCGGCCAGGCGCCGCTCCACGTAATCGTTGATATAGGCTTCGAACGCTTCATCCAATTTCTTCGTGATGGCTCCGGTGGTGCCGCCGGCGATCCTATGGCCGGCGATCTCTTGTACCCCGATCACGTTACGGTTTGTCGATGTCACGAAAACTTCGTCCGCCCCGTACAGATCCTCCGGCCGCATCGTTTGTTCCACCACGCTTGTCGCGGCTTCACTCGCAATCTCCATCAGAATTCCGCGCGTTACCCCTTCCAGGCAACCCGAGCTCAGTGGCGGCGTGATGACCTTCTCGCCTTTCACCGCAAAAATGTTTGCTGCCGTGCACTCGCTCACTTCACCCCGTTCATTCAGTAACACGACCTCATCGAATCCTGCGCGCTGTGCCTCCCCTGCGGCCCACACGCTGTTCAGCCATGAGATCGTTTTTACACCCGCCAGCGGCGAAGCGGCGTGCCTGCCCTGTTCGCGCACCGTCAATCGCACCGTCTCTGGAAACTTCGGCAGATCCGCGGTGGTAATCAGCAGGTCCACGTCGGGCATTTTCTCATCGCTTCTCCAGCTCCCCACCGTGTTCCAGACCAAATAGATTCGTGCGCAACCCTCCTTCACCTCGTTCGCCCGGATCACTTCCTGCAGCAGCACGCGGACTTTGGCACCCGAATAGGCCATGGGCAACCGCGTCAGCGCCGCATCTTTTTCCAAGCGCCGCCAGTGCCGTTCGTAGGCGAAAGCCTCCCCACGCACAATTCGCGCCGTGGTGAACAATCCCCAACCACAGATCAATCCCGCCTGCCCCGGTGACCACCTGGTCTTTTCCACCGGCCGCAACTCTTCATTGTGGAACACGTAGCGATGTATCAAGAACCCACCTAGCCCATTTTCAAATCCGGGCTCCTCCCTCGCATTGTACCGGAAACACACGCCTTGCGGCGGTGGTCGACCGAGTAAATTCCTGTTGTTCGTCTCCACCGGTGACTCTCATCACATCCACCTGTGCCCCAAATTGCAACAATGGTCTGGTGAGTTTTCCCTCCGCAACCCGCCTCCGCACCCTTTCCCAAATCTGCTTCCTGGTGCTATTTCTATTCCTGATTCTGCGCACGGATTTTCGCGCTTCTCCTTCCGCTTCACCGGACGACCTACGGCTGACCTCTCCGGTATCGCTCTTCTTCCAGTTGGATCCGCTGATCGCGATTTCCAATGCTCTCGCCAGCCGTGCCCTCTACCACGGTCTGCTTTGGAGCCTTGTCATCCTCGTGCCAACGCTTTTTCTGGGCCGCTTCTTCTGCGGCTGGATCTGCCCCATGGGCACGCTCAATCACTTTTTTGGCAGCTTTAAGTCGGAATCGAAGCGCGGCAAACAACTCATCGAATCCAATCGCTATAAGTCCTGGCAGTCAACCAAGTACTACATTCTGATCGCCGTTGTCGTCGCCGCGCTGTTCGGCACAGGTATCGTTGGCTGGGTCGATCCATTCGCGTTGCTCACCCGCTCGCTTGGCCTCTCGATTCTTCCTGGGCTGGCTTACCTCACCAATTCCATGCTTCACTTCTTCGAAGCAAGCAGCTTTTCGCTTGTGCGCTTCGCCGGCGGAATTGTGCACGCGATCCTGAATCTCACCGTTCTCGGTCTCAAGCAATCTCATTTTCGTCAGGGATTTTTCCTAGGCAGTTTGTTTATCCTCATTCTGGCCCTCAATCTTCGCGTCACGCGTTTTTTTTGCCGGGCCATCTGTCCGCTTGGGGCTTTGCTTGGCTTCGTGTCGCGCTGGTCCATTCTCGGCCTTCAGAAACATCCCGTCTCTTGCGATAACTGCAATCGTTGCCTGCTTCGCTGCCAGGGTGGTGATGATCCGATCGGCGGCGTGCCCTGGCACAAATCGGAATGTCATCTATGTTTGAACTGCATCGGCGAGTGTCCCCACCATGGACTGGAATTCAAATTCTTCCCAGACGGCATCATCCGGGAAGCGCCCAGCCTCCAACGGCGCAAAGTACTCACCGGTCTCGCTGCGGGGGCGGCCGTGCTTCCGCTGATGCGCGTCACTACTTCTTTTGCCGCGGAAAAAAGCGACCGCCGTATTCGGCCCCCGGGGGCCCTTGATGAATCGGATTTTCTAGCGCGTTGCATCCGTTGCGGCGAGTGCATGAAGGTCTGCCCCAACAATTCTCTCCATCCCTCATTTTCAGAAGCCGGATTGGAGGGAATTTGGACGCCCGTCCTCGTTCCGCGCATCGGTTACTGCGAACCGAGCTGCGTCTTGTGTTCCCAGGCATGCCCCACCGGGGCCATCTGGGAAATCAGCTCGCAAGCGAAAGCCTGGTCCGTCGGCGTTTCGAGCGACAGCAAACCCATTCGCATTGGTACCGCTTTCTATGATCGAGGCCGTTGCCTGCCCTGGTCCATGGCCACCGAATGTATCGTCTGCGAAGAATGGTGCCCCACCTCTCCGAAAGCCATTTATCTCCAGCCTGCGGAAGCGATCGACGCCAAGGGCCAGACCAAAATCCTCAAGCAGCCGCGCATCGACCCTGAAAAATGTGTTGGCTGCGGCGCCTGCGAGTATGCCTGCCCGCTGCAAGACCGCCCCGCCGTTTACGTCACCTGCATTGGAGAGACGCGCTCCTCAACCAACCAGATTCTCCTGAACCAGCGAAGGAAAAGCACACGCCCATGAATCGTCCATTTATTCATCGCCTCGCGCACCTCGTTTTGCTTTCCGGCATTCTCTGGCTTGCGCACGGCTGCCAGAGCCACTCCGCGTCGCCAAACAATTTATTTCCGCAGTCCGGCGAAGTCGCCGGCTGGACCAGAACTTCTGAAATCCGCACGTTCCCTGCAAACAAGCTTTCCGACTACATCGATGGCGATGCAGAAAAGTACCTGAAGGCTGGCGTGCGAAGCACCTCCACCGCCGACTACAAATTCAAGGATCAACTTGAGTTCACCGTCGATGTTTACACCATGTCCACCAGCGAAGGGGCGAAATCCATTTTCGAGTCCGAACCTGCGATGGATGCAAAGACTCCTGCACTCGGTGACGCTGCCCGGCTTTACTCGCAGAGCCTCACCTTCCGCAAAGGCTCCTATCTCGTGCGCATGGTTGCTTACCAGGAATCACGTGAAGTGCCCCAGGCCCTGTTGAACCTAGGTCTCGCCATGGAAAAGAAACTATCTCGCTAGGAGGATGCTGCCATGAAGCACGGTACGGAAAAAACTCGTCGTGACTTTCTCAAGGAATGCGCACTCGGTGCGCTGGTCGCGGGGGCCGCCCGCTACACCTTCGCGGCGGATGGCAACATCAATCCCCCCGCAACTGCCGGCACCAAATCCAAAGTCGTGATGGCCCACGACCCTTCGCTGTATGGCAGCAGCCTGACGCCAGACTCAGCACGCGTCCAAAAACTCCTGGACCAGGCCATGCAGAATTATTTCGGCTCTCCTGACCCGGTTGCCCTTTGGAAAAAAATCGTTCGTCCCGGCGAAGTGGTTGGCCTCAAGGTCAATACCATTGCCGGTCCCGGCCTTTCCACTCATCCCGTATTGGTTGCTGCAATCTGCGAACGCTTGCAGCAAGCGGGGGTGAAACCCAGCAACATCATCGTTTGGGATCGTACCAACGAGGAACTCGACCGCGCCGGATTCACCCTCTCGAATGACCCCAATCGCATCCGCTTCCTGGGCACGGATTCGAAACAGGTGGGTTACGACGAACAGGTGTTCACGGCGGGATCCGTCGAGACGCGTCTTTCCAACCTGCTTACGCGCACCTGCGATTGCATGATCAATCTACCTATTCTTAAGAATCACGAAATGGCTGGTGTCACCCTTGCGCTCAAAAACATGTATGGCGTGAACAACAATCCGGACAAGTTTCATCCCAACAATTGCTGCCCGGGTGTCGCCGACCTCAATTTGTTGACGCCCATCCGCAGTAAATTCCGCTTCGTGGTGGCGGATGCCATGACCGCTTGCTTTGCCGGTGGTCCCATGTACAAGCCGCAGTACGCCTGGAAGTACAACACCCTGATGGTCGCGGCCGATCCGGTCGCCATTGATTCTACCGCTTGGCAGATTATTGAAAAGAAGCGAGCCGAGCGCGGGCTGAAGACTCTCACGCAAGCAGGTACTCCCCCAAAGTACATCACCGTCGCTGCTGACCCGCAGCACCGCCTGGGAACGGATGATCCCAACCGCATCGCCCTTGTGGAGGTTTAACGCTTTGCCCGAAAAGACTCCGGTTCCGGAAAGCTTGCCCGCTGCGCCTCTCGATCGCCGTGAAGCGCTCGTCCGTATTCTTCGTCTTGCGGGACTGAGTGCCGGCACGGCAGCCGTGGGCTACTGGCTGTCCACACGCAGCATTCACCCTGCTGAACAACTCCTCGTTGCCACTCGACGTAGTCACACCATTCCGCCCAATCCCGCGTTTCCGGACCTTACCGTCATCAGCGGAGAGTCCCCGCGCCAGCTTGTCCAGCGCGCCTTGCTGGAACTTGGTGGCATCGAGCGCTTCATCTCCCGCGCGGATGTTGTCATCGTCAAACCTAACATCGCCTGGGATCGCACGCCAGAGCAGGCCGCCAACACCAATCCGGACGTCGTTGCGGAAGTGGTTCGCCAGTGTTGGTCGGCCGGCGCAAAAAAGGTTATTGTGACCGACGTCAGTTGCAACGATCCCCGCCGTTGCTTCCAACGTTCCGGCATTGCCGAAGCCACCCGACTCGAAGGAGGGGAAATACTTCTCCCCGATCCCTCAAAATTCAAAGAAGTGAATCTTGCTGGCGATCTCTTGCAGGAATGGCCCGTGTTTCAGCCCTTCCTTGAGGCCGACAAAATCATCAATCTCCCGATCGCCAAGCACCACAGCCTCACGGGCACCACGCTCGGCATGAAGAATTGGTATGGCATCCTCGGGGGCCAGCGGCATCGCCTACACCAGCGCATCCACGAAAGCCTGGTGGATCTCGCCGACTTTGTCCGTCCCACGCTCACTTTGATCGATTCTTACCGCGTTCTGCTGCGCAACGGACCGACCGGCGGTAACCTCGAGGACGTTCTTCTGAAAAAAACGCTCGTTGCTGGCACCGACCCGGTGGCTCTTGACGCCTATGTCGCCAAGGCCTACTGGAATCTCGAACCCTCGGCGCTCCCGTATTTGAAAATGGCTGCCGACCGGGGGCTCGGCTCCCTGCAGTTTGACAAGCTGCGCATGCAGGCTGTTGCTCTGAACTCCGCCCCTTAGCTTTTTTGGTGAGGTTTTACTTCCGAGAGAAACTGAACCGCTACCCCGCACTGCCCGTCGGCGAGCCTCTCCACCCGCACTACCTGTCCGAGATACTCGCGGTCCTGCGGGTCTTGCGGCGTGTGGTGGGGAACTGTCACGTACAGCCTCATCCCTTCCGTGTAAGCTGGGATTGGGCTGACGAAATAAATGCCTTCGCGCGCGACATTCTTGGTGATGTTGGTTTCCTCGATCTGCGCGTCCCGTGGATCGGTGGCGCGAATTCTCAGAGGTTGGCCGATTCGGATGCGCCGGCTGCGGCGCTTGTCCTGTAGGTTCATGGGCGGTATATACCTAGCTAATCACGTTTAAACCAGAGAACGTAACTTAATGTGTTGAATTGACCATTGACCCGAGCGTTTCGTACCTCCAAGGCAAACCTCTTATCGGCTAGCCGCACTACGGTAGAGTTGGAATTCGCGAATATGCGCCTCGGCGGAGGTCGAAAGCAGATTCAATCGTACGTGTTGGGCGGTCACCGGCGCAAAAATGTCGATCTTTTTATGACCGATGGCCTGTCCCTCCGCCACCTTCTTCCAACTACCGTCCACCAGCACTTCGATCGCGTATTTCTGGACGTGCTGGCCATCGTTGAGCCATTCCATGGTGAGCGCGCGATCAAAGGTCACAGGCTCGCGGAAGTTTACCTCAACGACGGCGCTGTGGGAACCTTTTGGTGCGGACCAGAATGTGTCCGGATCTCCATCCAATGCCTCGGCAGCTGCGCCTTGCCCGTGCTTCACATTCACCAAATTGTGGCTGTAGAGTTCTTGGATCGCGTCGCCGAATTCCTTGAGTCGCGCCACATCCTCGTCTGGCACACGTCCATTGCGGTCCGGCGCAATCCCCAGCATCAGTTGCGCTCCTCTCCCCACCGTCTGGTTGTAGTCGTCGACCAGTTCTGCGAGGCTCTTCAGGCTCGCTTCGTCGTGGGGATGCCAGAACCAATGCAACTTCCGCAGCGGCGTGTCCGCTTCTGCCGGTCTCCAGCGCAGATAGCCCGTGCGATCTACCACATTCCAGTTCTCATAAGGAACCCGGCCCTCTTCATTGCCTACCCAGCGCAGGTCCGCGTATTTATAGAGCGCCACATCAGCGAACACCATTGTATTCGGCTGCCACATCCGCAATTGCTGCACGATGCGGTCGAAATCATAGGTATGGCCCGCGCTGCCCGCGCCATCCATCCAGAATTCCACCAATTCTCCATATCCGGAGCTGAGCTCGTCCAGTTGGCCAAGATAATATTTGTCGTACGCGGCTGGCTGCGCGTAGCGCGGATCGTGCCGGTCCCACGGCGACAAATAGACGCCGAATTTCAGCCCGTTCTTGCGCGCTGCCTCCGCTACCTCGCGCAACAGGTCTCCGTGTCCACCTCTCCAGGGGCTACTCTTCACGCTGTACTTGGTTAGCTCGCTCGGCCACAGGCAGAAGCCATCGTGATGTTTTGCTACCACAATTACGTATTTCGCGCCCGCCGCTTTGACTGCCTGGATCCACTGTTCCGCATTCACGTCACTTGGATTGAAAACGCTGGGTTCAGCAGCGCCATCGCCCCACTCCCGATCTAGAAACGTGTTCGTGCCGAAATGAAAGATGACCCCAATCTCCATGTCCTGCCAGGCCACTTGCTGGGGGCTGGGCTGAATGTCGGGAAAATTCTGCGCTGGCATTCTCGAAGGAAGCAACAAGAAACAGAGCAAGAAGTTGAACAGGGACACAAGAACGCACGGGCGATGAACGAAGGGCATGGAAGAGAACCTTTTTTCGTAATTGTCAATCTCGGCGCCATTGTAGGTATGCCTCCGCGCGCCTGTCAATGAACGTCGCCCCTGCTATTTGCGAGAGCCTGCGAATTACCCAAGCACTGGTGTTCGGCGTCACCTTCCGTACCGGTAACCTGCGGTATGCTTGACGCGCAATCAAATCTGCAGCATTTTCGAGGCACTCATGCGTCCATTCGCTCGAATCGTCTTGTTTGTCGCTCCCGCACTATTTCTTCCGCCGATCGTTCGCGCAGACGAAGCAAAAATCCTCACCAATCACGTTGGTTACGACACCAACGGTCCGAAACACGCCGTGATTGTTGGCAGCGCGCAGGACAAGTTCGCCGCTTGCACGTTAAACGATGCACGCGACCATCACAAAGTCCTCGATCTATCCGCGCAGCCCGCTGGCCCCGTCCGTCAATGGCGCGACTGGCAGTTCTGGACCATCGACTTCGACTCTTTTTCGAGCGAAGGCAGCTACTATCTGGCCTGCGCCTCGCGGGATCATTCGCTGCACTCTTACCCGTTCGCCATCCAGAAACTTCTCCTGGAGCGCAACACTCTTTCCGATGCGATCTACTATTTCAAAGAGGAGCGCAGCACCGGCAGAATGGACCAGGCCGACCGTCATCTCCCGTTCGACGGCAAGAAAACCGGCACCGTAGACGCCCATGGTGGTTGGTGGGACGCCACGGGCGATTATGGCAAGCACCTCTCTCATCTTTCCTTCTCCACGTATTTCAACCCGCAGCAGATTCCCTTTGTCGTCTACAGTTTTTTCAAGAGCTCCGAGCTCCTCACTGCCCGAGCGGTTCCCGAAGTGATTCGGTATCAGGACCGCATGCTCGACGAGGCCATGTTTGGCGCCGATTATCTTGTCCGCGTGAAGGTACCCGATGGCTCCTTCTATCGTTCCATCTCCACGGGTGGCCCGAAGCAGGTTCCTGAGCTGCGCAAGGTTGCCGGCGAAATGAAAAAGTTCGGCATCTACCAATCCAGCGACAAATCGCCTCGCGGGATTGTGGAGCAAGCCAACAACGACCTGGAATATGAAGTGAGCTATCGCTCCGGTGGTGGTGTAGCCGTTGCGGCGCTGGCGATCGCCAGCACCTATCCGTTCTCGGGAGAGTTCAAGAATTCTGATTACCGCAAGGCCGCGGAAGAGGCCTTCGATTTCTTAGAGAAGAACAATCTGAAACTTGTCAACGACGGAAAGGAAAATATCGTCGACGACTATTGCGCCCTCGTCGCTGCCACGGAGCTATACAAGGCCACGAAGAAAGACGTTTACAAGGCAGCGGCCGATAAGCGTGCCGCCAGCTTGATGGCCCGCCTCACCACCCAGGGGGGCTACTCCAATTACTGGCGCGCCGATGGGGACAGCCGCCCCTTTTTTCATGCCTCCGACGCGGGATTCCCGGTGGTCAGTCTTTTGTACTATGCGGAGATCGCCAGCCCCGAAATTCAGCAGAAGGTACGCGAGAGCGTTAAGAAATCACTCGCCTTTCAATTGGTTCTCAACCAGGAAGTGAACAATCCCTTCGGTTACGCCCGCCAACTCACGCAGGATAAGGACGGCAATCGTCGCACGTCTTTCTTTTTCCCGCACAATACGGAGGTCGCCCCGTGGTGGCAGGGTGAAAACGCGCGCCTCGCCTCTCTTGCCGCGGCCGCAAGGTTGGCAGCCAAACAGTTTCCAGACGATCGCGATTTCCAGAAGCAGCTTCGCGCCTTTGCCACCCGTCAGCTCGACTGGATTCTCGGCCTCAATCCGTTCGACTCTTCGATGATGAACGGCGTCGGCCACAACAATCCACAATACCTCTTCTTCGATTCTTGGGAATACACCAACGCCCCTGGCGGAATTTCCAACGGCATTACGGCCGGATTCAAAGAGGAGGAAGGCATCGACTTCAATCTGACTTACAAGCAAACAGGCGCGGATAACGACTGGCGCTGGCAGGAACAATGGCTGCCTCACGGTGCGTGGTACATCTTCGCCGTTTCCGCCCACGACGAGTCCCCAAGGTCCACGCCCTGATCTGCGGCTAACCTCTGTCGGCTCAATCGGCTCCCCGCGATCGCGGGGAGCGGCGGCATTCCGTGCGCCAAGCCCTTGCCGAATTTGCCCAAACGTGCCACAAATGAATTGTTATGACCACAACACTCGACCTACCTACTTCCCGGTTTAAGGCGCTCTCTCGGCTGGTTGGCAACACGCCGCTTGTCTCCATCCATTTTCGTTATCTCGGCACCCACCGCATCCTCTTTGCCAAGTCCGAGTACTTGAATCTTACCGGCAGCATCAAAGATCGCATGGCCGTGCGCATTCTTCAGAAGGCCTATGCCGAAGGCAAAATCTCTCCCGGACACACCATCGCCGAAGCCACCAGTGGCAATACCGGCATCTCGTTTGCGGCCATCGGCCGTATGCTGGGCCATCCTGTCAAAATTTTTATGCCGGATTGGATGAGCCAGGAGCGCGTGCACCTGATCCGCAGCTACGGAGCCGAAGTTGTGTCCGTCAGCAAAGGTGACGGTGGTTTCCTCGGCAGCATACGCATGTGCGAAGAGTTCGCTGCCTCGCGTAACGATGTTTTCCTTCCCCGTCAATTTTCGAATCCGGCCAATTGCGAAGCACACGAAGAGACCACCGGCCCGGAGATTTGGTCGCAGTTACTCTCGGTTGGCAAGCGGCCGCAGGCCTTTGTCGCGGGCGTCGGAACCGGCGGCACGGTCATGGGCGTCGGAAAATTCCTGCGCAAACACGATCCTTCCATTCGTGTTCATCCGGTCGAGCCCGCCGAGTCTCCTACGCTCAGTACCGGCTGCAAGGTCGGCAATCACCGCATTCAGGGTATCTCGGATGAATTCATACCGGACATTGTGCAACTGAAGGAGCTCAACGAAGTCATCGCGATTTCCGATGGAGACGCCATTCAGATGGCCCAGAAACTTGCCACCCATCTTGGCCTTGCCGTGGGCATTTCTTCCGGCTGTAATTTCCTGGCGGCTTTGCAGGCGCAGGAAAAAATCGGAGCGAATGCCGTGGTCGCGACGGTGTTCTGCGACGACAATAAGAAATACCTAAGCACCGCGCTCATGAATGACGAACCGTCGAAGCCGAGCTATCTATCGCCGAACATTGAACTCCTCGGGCTCGGCACCGTTGGGCGCGCCTGCGAATTCTGCCACTAGCCCGTCGAGCTTTCCTGCCCGCTAGTTTCTGTCCGGGCGAATTAGCCGAGCGCCGCTTTGCTCGGCAGAATCAAGAATTCGCTCAGCAAATACTGATATAGGAAATCCAAAGGCTTTTCCGGGTGCAGATCATTGGCGTAGACTATTCCGTTCGTTTCCTTCCAGTGCCATCCGGTCAAGCGGGCTTCCTTGACCCGGTGTTCCACTTCCGCTACCGGCATGGGATACACACAAAGGCGCACATTTTGCGCAAAGAGTCGCGCGATTCCTTCTAGCAAGCTGCCTGGCAGGTCCTTGTATTGATTCTCTAGCACGTGCACCAGCACCGACAGCCCAATCGCAAAATGGATCCGCAGTTTGGTGTAGCGGTTCACGAACGCACTCATTAGGTACAGTTCTGGCGCGCGGAAAAGCATCACGCCGTAACCCATTTTCTGCAAGGTCGCAACCAACGTTACGATTTCCGCAGTGGGCAGGCTCTTTAGCTCGGCTCCTCCAGGTGCCGCCGATAGGCAAAACAGCCCCAGCCCCCCCTTGCTTTCCTTCAGTTCCTCCGCTGGAAGCTCCGCCAGGGTGATGCGAATCAAGTCCGCATGCAGTCGCTCCACGTTGCCGAATCTCCCCGGAGCCAGCACCAAGGCTCGTTTGTAAAGTAGTTCGGTCGGGGGCGCCAGGTTGTTGTCCGCGGGGAAAACCACGGCTTCGGCATATCCCCTGGTGACCAGGAGTGCATGCACCTCCTGGCGGTCCCACTTCTCGAAGACCGGGCCTTCGAACTCCACGCAATCCAATTCCAAGCGTTCCAAGCTCAGATCCTCAAGCACGCTCGCGAGAAAATCCTCCGGGCTGGCCAAAGCATGTTGCGCGGCATAAAGCAGATTTACGCCGAGAATTCCCACCGCTTCCTGTTGCTGTACGTTGCTGGGGTCCCGCAAGTTTATGTGGAGAATCACGTCATTGGATGGCCCGCCGGGCTGCTGCAGAAACCGCAGTCCGACCCATCCATGGCACTCATTCGTGCCGGAAAAATTTCGTGCAGAAATCGTATCCACAAAGGAGAAAAATCTTGTGGTCGCCCCACGCGTTGCCTGCAGTTGTCCCCGTAACTGCTCCCACTCGCTCTCGAGCATCGCCTGCAGGCGTGGTTTGGAGACGTAGCGCGTCCCGGCACCATACAGGTCGTCGCTCACTTCTTTGTCGTAAGCCGAAATCGTCTTGGCTACCGTTCCGGACGCGCCACCAACACGCAGAAACCAGCGCGCCACTTCCTGTCCCGCTCCAATTGCCGCAAACGAGCCAAAAACCGTACCATCCAGATTGAGTAAGAGTGCTTTTTGAGGTGTTCCTTGCTTTTCCTGTGTGTCCATTGCCCCTCTCCAACAGGGAATAGACTCTACCATTTCTCGGCTCGGAGTTCGGAACAAGGAATTGTCTAGGGAAAATGAGCAGGGAAGGGCCCTTGCGGGAGATGGCTCTCGGTCGACCTCTCTTGTGACCAGCTCATCGAGCGCTCGGGTTCAATGGCCTGCAGCACGTTTCTGTGGTTCGGCTTCCTGTTCGCCTTTGGGAACGTACTCTCCACCGGCACCGCGTTCCCAACTGCGATTCAACACTCGATCCGGATTCTGCCGCCGGTAAGTCTCCGCGATGTAGCAGTTCCAGCAGACCGGGAGATGCGTCTGGAAGATTCCAGGCAGTTGTTCGGCCGGGATTTCATTCCACTGTTTGGCGATGCGATCCGGCGAAAGCAGCGCGGGATGCCGATCATGCCATTGAATTTCCGTGAAGGGCTTCTGGCAATAGGCGCAGGACTTTCCCTTATACCACTCCGCCACCACATTCCAGACCAGGCAATGCGCCGGGTCGGCATTCACCTGGCTTAGGCACTCCTGGCCACAATTCCGCTTTTCCGGCCATCTCGAACACTGGTCCAGCCGGACTTCCTGCCTTCCAAGTAATGTCGTGCTCAAGGCTTTAGCGGCATCTACGTGGATTGCCGCCGGTTGGTGTGTCTCCGGACAGGTCACCAGCCGCTGCCCGCGGTAGCGCAGGTAGGTCCGAAAGGCCAGAGTGATGCCGAAAACGATGCTGCCCATCAGCAAAACCAGAAACGCGGCTAAAATGAGGTTGCTAAGGTTCATGCTCCCTCCTCGGTCCGGCAGTTCCTTTGGCCGGACTACCCCAGAAATGAAACTGCAGGAGCTAGACCAAAAGTAGGGTCAGAAAAATACTTGGGCGATCCTTGAAACGAAATGAGTTAGGTAGCGCTCTCGCGCACACCTTCACGCTTTTCGCTCACCGCAAGTGTTGTTCCGCGCACCTAGCTGCGCCAATTCACGGGTTCTTGGGCCATCTCGCCTCTCTAGCGGGGCGCACGGGAGAGTAGCTCAATCACCATCTTGTTAAATTTCTCGAGGTTTAGCTCGGTCTGCACGTGCACCAGTCGTTCTCCGAGCCCCGGCTGGTTTCCCGGCACCCACACCAAGGTATTCCCGTAACCGGCCGAGTGAGAAATGTCGATGTCCACATAGAGGGATTCCTCTTTGGTGATGATGCTCGGATCGAGCCAGGCCCCGGCGGCGAGTTCATCCCACAGGTACTCCTCGTCTGCCCATTTGCCGATGTAGCTCGCCGCAGGCGTTCCCGCTCTGGCGATCTGCTCGATCATCGCTTTTGTCATGTGAGTCTTTACCGAAATGTCCACCGTAGTGAGTGTAATTCTTGCCCAGGGTGCGCGCAGAACGATGTGCACGGCTTCCGGATCCCACCAGAAATTAAACTCTCGGCGATTGGCCTGCGCCCAGCTCATCGGGAGAACCGGCGCGATACTGCCCCCCATCACCACAAGTTCCTGCGCCAACTCCGCAAACTTCGGGTCCAGGCTGACCGCCTGCGCCAAATTCGTGAGTGGTCCGCCGGCATAGATGGTTACCTCGTGCGGATACTGGTGGACCATGCGGATGAGAAAGTGTGCCGCGTCCTCGCTCTCCGGTTTCAGCGACGGATTTCCCTCTGGCAGCGGATTGGGAACCTCGAAGGGTTGGTGATAGACGCCGGAGTTCCACGTGCCCGTAACCGTTGCGCCAGTCGACGAACGGATTTTGTGGTCGTTCCAGGCACCTTGGTAGGTAACCACTCCGTACAGTTTTTCCCATCGCTCGATCTCTTCTTTGCTGTTGATCAGGGGAAACACAGCGCCCGGATACACCCGGATGCTGGGATGCCCGGTGAGTTCCAGCATGCGCAAAGTGTGAGCGACTTCTTCGTCGCGCCACTGATCGCCGCTGACGATGGTGATGCCGAGAGTCTCAATCTCCGGCGATTGCAGCACCATAAGCATTGACTGCTGGTCCGTTGTTGCCGGACCGCGACCATCCTGATCCAGAATGACCTTGCGCGTTTGCGCTTGGGCGCAGACGCAACCGAATGCCACCAGCAAAGAAGAAAGTAGGACTGATCTCACCGTTTTGGCTCCCGCGCACCGAAGTTTTGCTGGTTGTCATCCTTAGGCGTGATTTTTCGCCGAAGGATCTCAACCTAGGATCTCAGCACAAACCTATCCCATAGGGAACTGCTCTAGGTGTCAACTCGGTGTGCTTCCGCTGCACCTGGGGGCTTTACTATGGCTCCCGCGCTGGCGCGCCCGTTCATCAGCACCGTCACGGGCTCTATGAATCGCAGATGACGCACACAGCCCCGCTCTTCCTCTGCCGGCTGCGCCGCCAGCCATTCCCAATCTACCAGCCCTTCTCCCAGATCGGGATTCACCGTGAAGTAGCCCACCTGAAACGCCGAAAGATTCTGGAAAAAGTGGCTGCCCTGCGAGGGCGTGACCCGGAAGTCGCGAAACCCTGCTTCCAGGATAACCCGTGCCCCGGCAATGTCGTCCCACTCCACGGGAATGCCCAGCCAAGGATCGTTCGATCCCCAGCGGCCCACTCCCACGAGCAAATACGGCCGGTTCTCTCCGGCAAGTTTGGCGTTGAAGTAGGAAACATGTCCCGCCACTTCCTGGCTCTGTCCGCGTTCAAATCGCTGCGCATCCACAACCACAACATCCCGCAGATTCGCGACGCGGCCGTTTCCCAATACTTTTGTGCTCTGCGCGATCAGCTTCGAGCGCTCTAGGCCATCGATGTGCAATCCCTCGGCTTCGTGCGAGAGCACCAAGGGCCGGATCTGCAAAAATCCAAATTGTGCGCATTCGCCTGCCTGACGCGCCAAGCGCACCGCAAATTCAATTTCTACCGGCTGGCCAAACGCTGCTTCGCCATCCTTGACCAGTTCATCCAGGAGCGCCGCGAGCGGAAACACGCCATATTTCAAAATTGGCGCGAAGGTCACCACACGCAGTCCTTCTCGTCCCAATCCGTCCGTGATCCTGTCGTTGTCCGCGGAGTAGGTCGACCCCAGGGCGTCCAGCGTCCCATCCGCTTCCGCATTGTCCAGGCTGAAGCGCACTTCACGCAGGCCCGGCGGCGATGTCTCCTCCACGGAATGATTCAGCGAAAGCGCCCAGAAGTCCGTTTGCGACTGCGACAGAAAATCGTCCACGGATGAAAACTGAACCAGGTGTGCGGGATGGCGTGGACAGAACGTCAGGCACTTCCCCCCATCCACCACCGCGCGCCCCAACCCCAGCGCCACTGCCGCGATTCCATCCTCAAACGTCATCGGGGGAACGGGATAGAAGTTCCGCGAACGCGCCACACCCGAAAAATCCGGATAGAATCTCGCTCCGAAGAACGATCCCACCACCTGCTGCAGGATCACCGCCATCTTTTCTTCTTCGAGACGAAACGGTGTCGCTTGCACATAGGCTTTCGCGTGCCGGCTGAAGGTGGACGCGTACACCAGCTTGATGGCCTCGCTCAGTTGATTGAGCCGGTAACTCGGGTCCTCCTGCTGGTTCCCCAGCATGAAGGTCTCATACACCCCCGTGAACGGTTGGTATTGCGAATCCTCCAGCAAACTCGACGAGCGCACTGCCAGCGGGTAGCGTGCTTCCACCAGATACGCCCGCAAATCCTCGATCAACGATGCGGGTAGCGTGGCTTCCAGAAATCGTTGCTGGATTTCGCTGTCGTCGGTCGCGTGTATCGCAAAGTCCAACAAATTGTTCTCTGCCAGAAAACGGTCGAACGCATCGGTGGCCACCACGACGGCCGGAGGCACAGTGACTCGTACATTTGGGAATCGCCGCGCAAATCGCCGCTTGTGCAGCAAGTGCCTCACAAACGCCAGTCCTCGCGCCTTTCCGCCCAACGAACCGGACCCGATCCGCAGAAAATACGAGCCACCGCTCTGAAATGCCGCCGGTTTGAAATCTCCGATCAGAACGTCGCTTTGTTCGCGCCGGTATTCGGCGATGGAATCGATCAAGTTCCGCCGCAAGTCTTCAATGGTTGGGAAATCGGACACTCTCCGGGGCCGGAATTTTTGCGCCAAGGCGAATTCTGTCCGCGCCGTCAGCCAGTGCGAAAAGTGATTTCGCTGCCCGTGGTAGGCAATGCTCTCGGCTGGCACGGTGTGCAGCAGTTCTTCCAGCGAATTCAAGTCTGTGGCGCGCGCGACCTCCGCTTTCTCCTGCGTACGAAACACAAAATCGCCAAATGCAAATTGTTGCGTCAGCACCTTCCGCAAGTCCCGCAGAAATGTTGGCGAGCCCTTCCGCAGGAACGAATAACCTTCGGCATAGGCTCGTTGCCGAAATGCCGTTCGGCTCGTCTGCAGCACCACCGGCACATCCGGTACCAGGGAGCGTATTCCCCGTGCCAATTCAAAACCTGCGTCCGCGCTCAACACCCCCGCGTGCGGAAACTCCACGTCACTCACAATTCCCAGCAAGTGCTCCTGGTAGCGAACCGCCAGCGCGTACGCTTCTTCGTAATTCGACGCCAGTAGAATCTTTGGCCGCGCCCGCATGCGCATGAGCTTGTGCGCCAGGTTCACGCCTTCCTGGATTACCCGCCGCGTCTGCGATATCAGCTCCGTATACATCAGTGGCAAAAACGACGAGTAGTATCGGATGTTGTCCTCGACCACCAACACAACCGGCACTCCCATCATCGAGGCGTCGTGCTCCACGTTGCGCTTGTCCTCGATGTACTTCACGATCGCAATCAGCACCCGCGGCGTGCCCTGCCACAGGAAAATCCGCTCAATATCGGTCACCGGGTTTCGCACCACGAACTTCTTGATCTCCCGGTAGTCATACGCCAGCACAACCACGGGCACCTGCAGCCCCGCTTCCTTGATCTCCCGCGCCATCTGGGCCGCGTTCATATCTCCCACGGCCAGGTTGGTCAGAATCAGGTTGAACCGCGGCTCGGCTTTCGCCAGTTCCAATGCCTCGCGGCAACTCGACACGTGTGTGATTCGCGGAATCTGCTGTAGATGGAGGTCTTGCGATTCGCTGATCAACAATTCGTTCAGCCGGCCGTCTTCCCGCAGGATGAATGAGTCATACAGGCTCGATACCAGCAGGATGTTCTGCACCCGGTAGGGCATCAGGTTGTCGAACCCTTCAAACTGCATCTCCACATCGGGAAATGGTATGGGAAGGGACTGCGGTTTCATGCCAGAACTCCCGTTCCTACGAAAAACGGCGGGGTGGCTCTGCACCACCCCGCCGCAAGTGTAGTCCTTCGCTGACCTCTTAGACGAGGCCCTGATCGAGCATGGAGTCCGCCACTTTCACGAACCCGGCGATGTTCGCGCCATACACCAGGTTCCCGGGGTGACCGTACTTCTCCGCTGTCTCGAACGCGTTCCTGTGGATCGCCATCATGATCTTGTGCAGCCGATCGTCCACTTCTTCCCGCGTCCACGCCATGCGCATGCTGTTCTGGCTCATTTCCAATCCGCTGGTGGCTACGCCGCCGGCATTCGCTGCCTTCGCGGGCCCGTAGAGGATCTTCGCTTCCAGGAACAGTTTCGTGGCGTCCAGTGTGCTCGGCATGTTTGCGCCTTCGGCAACCAGCTTGCACCCATTCATCACCAGCGTCGCTGCGTCCTTCGCGTTGATTTCATTCTGCGTGGCACTCGGGAACGCGCAATCCGCCTTGATCGCCCAAAGCGGGTTGTAGTCCAGCCGTGGATCGGCCGGAATGTACTTGGCCGTCTTGAACTTGTCTGCGTAGTCCTTGATGCGGCCGCGGCGCACGTTCTTTTGTTCGAGCACCCACGCCAGCCGTTCGCGGTCGATTCCATGCGCATCGTGAATCACGCCGTTGGAATCGGAGATCGCAATGACCTTTGCGCCAAAGTCCAGCAGCTTCTCAATCGTGTATTGCGAAACGTTGCCGCTACCGGAAACCAGGCATAGCTTGCCGTCGAAGGTGTCCTTCCTGCTCTTCAGCATTTCCTGCGCAAAGTACACGCAGCCGTAGCCCGTCGCTTCCGGACGAATCAGCGAACCGCCCCAGCTCAAGCCCTTGCCGGTCAGCACCCCGGTGAAGCAATTGGCAAGCCGCTTGTACTGCCCGAACAGGAAGCCGATCTCGCGGCCGCCAACGCCGATGTCCCCTGCGGGCACGTCCGTGTCCGCGCCGATGTGGCGATACAGTTCGCTCATAAAGCTCTGGCAGAACCGCATCACTTCGTTATCGCTCTTGCCCTTGGGATCAAAATCAGAGCCGCCCTTGCCGCCGCCCATTGGCAGCGTGGTCAGCGAATTCTTCAGTACCTGTTCGAATGCCAGGAACTTCAAAATGCCCAGGTTCACGGACGGATGGAACCGCAGACCGCCTTTGTAGGGCCCAATGGCGCTATTCATCTCGATGCGGAATCCGCGATTCACTTGCACTTGCCCAGCGTCGTCGATCCATGGCACGCGGAACATCAGTACGCGCTCTGGTTCGATGAATCTTTCCAGTAGCCGGGCCTTTTGATATTCGGGATGCTTGCTGATTGCGGGACCGAGTGTTTCGAGTACTTCCTGGACTGCCTGGAGAAATTCTGGTTCTGCGGGGTTCTTTGCTCGAGCGATGTTTAGAACGTCCTTGATATACTCCCCGGTCTCTTTGCTGGCCGGAGGAGTATGCGTAATGGTACCCATGAGTTTGTCCTCCTGATGAAATGTGCGAATTGAAATGGCATGACGTGATGCCGCCATGTAGCCGACGGGTGGGGCTGAGCGTGATACACAGTGATTAAATACTCAACGGCATATCCATTGCCGTGATGCAAATCACGCCGGTGCGTACTTGCAACCGCTCTCTACCCTACCACTTTGGCCTGTTTGCGGAAATGTCTGCACCGCTGACCCTGCGCCCCCCAGACACCAACGCAGGAGGTTTGAAAAGTTACGCAGGGGATGGGCGCACACCCTCGAAGCCCGCCATTTTCCACATTTCTCCGTGCCTTTCACGGTGTATCGTTCGGAGTAGCCCTTGGTTTCGGATTTTGGGCCGCAGCTCCCGCGGATTTCCTGCCTTTTTCGCGCGCAACTTCTTCCCGGGAGCAGTGTTTGTACCGGCAAGCGGCGAACAGTCGTTTGCAAGGAAACTGTTCCACAAAAATCTCTCACGAAGGCGCAGTTCATTGGGATTCTGTATCGGGGCACCCCGAAAATAGGTGGATTTCATGAATTCGATCGACTCGCTTTCGCGAACCCAGTTCGCGTCGGTGCTGGTGGCCCGAGCTTTCTTACAAAGGGGGGCGACAGTCGAGTTTCGGGTAGCAACGAGATTGAATTGTTGCAGTCCGCAGCTGAGTTCGACCGCGCTACGCGAATTTCGCTTCGAGGCTTAAGTCCAAAACTTCAGGAGGCTTCCCATGCGGCGGTTTCTTTCTTTCCTCGTAGTCGGAGCGGCGATCATCGTCTCTTTGTCCGGATGCGGTTCAGGATCTTCTGGCCCCGGGGGAGGAACTCCGCCTCCTGCTCTGGTGAGCTATACCGGTACGACGGGTGTGTTCGTAGCCTACGCCAATCCGAGCACGGGGGCCTACTCCTATGCTCCCATGGGCAGCTACGCCGGGAAGAAGCAGGTCTTGCACGGTTCAGTGGATTTCTTGACGGGAACCAGTCTCTCCCAGCCGGCCGGTATTGAAGTTTACAAAGGCAGCGATGGCCACATCTATCTTTTGGATGTCACTTCCACCAGTACGCCGGCGGCCCAACAAGTCTCCACAGAAACTGCCGCCACGATCGACGATGTTTGTAGTTTCACGGGCACCGCCGCTACGGGTGCCAACTATGACTACGCTGGCATCTTCTTCTCTGGCGACCTGCAAACCCCCATGAATTCCTCCTATTTCTATCGCCTCCCCGGGCCAGACGGCGTCTGCGACACACCGGACGACATCATCCACATGGTCAAGACCGGCATGTCGGCAACGGCTGCTCCGATCGTTGCTGCCGGGATGCCGGTCACTACTGTGCATACATCCCAGGGCGGAATATCCGGATTTGTGATTAAGAGTGGCGCCAACCTCGTGTTGGTCGACAGCAATTCTGCCAACCCCGTCACCCTCGGCACTTTCGCCGTTCCCATTGGCGTCGCGGTCGCTTTGCCAGTGGGTACGGTTCAGGGTTACCCCACCGGTCAGCTCTTCGTCGTTGACGGCAACATCGTGTACGTCAATTATTCCGCCCAGACGGTCTCAGCGTCTCTGTTTTCCATTCCGAATTGGATGCCCACGAATGCGGAGGCACTCTTTGCTGCCTCTCCGACCACGCTCTACTTCGCCATCACCATTCCCGCCACCAAAACTGTCCCTGCCTCGGCAAGCATTTACTCCATGCCTGCTGACGGCTCGGCTGCGCCCTCCGTCGTGGACAGCGAAGCCGGTCGCATCGTCAACTTGTCCTTCCCGGTGAACTCCACGAACCTCCTCTGGGGCGTGGAAAACAACGGCTACTCCGTTCGAACGCTGGCGCAATCGGGCGGCAATGCCATCACTCTAGCTACCAGCACCAACAACAGCGGCACATTCACCGCCACTGCTTCGACGGTCTATTACACCACTTGGATGGGCACTTCCGATTCCACGACCAAGATTTCCACGCGCACGGGCACGCAAACCGGCATCGTAGGGCTCAATGGCGCGGTCATTCAAGCGCCGCTCGCGAATTCCACGTTCCTCAGCGGCGGAGAAGCGAGCCCCTGGCCGAACGACACCATTACCACGCAAACTCCTCTCGTGACCGTTTTCCAGATTCAAGGCCTCTCTCCTGTCACGGTGACCAATTCCACTACGGGTTGGCAGTACACGGCCGACGGCGTCAGTGGCGGAACCCTAATGGCCATCGACACCACTTCCAATCAGACCATCGCAACCATCGGAACTTTTCCTGTGTCCACAGCCACCTTCGTCAGCGGCACGTTCCGTAGTTCCGCCCACACCGGCTTCTTTGAGGCCACAACTTCCATTTCCACCCAAGGGCCTCCCACGCGTGACCTCTATCTGCTCAATTCACAGACAGCAGGCACACTGACACGGGTATCCGGCAACTTGTAATCTCGGATGGCCTGGGTGGGGGCGCGCCCGCCCCATTCACCGACGTCGTCTGCCACGCGGGCCAATCGACCGTCTTGCTCTGGCCCACCGTGAATACCGGTTTCAGGTTTTCGCTCTCCCAATCGAAGTCTTGTCCAAACTCCGGTGAAGTCTGATCAATCTCCCCCATCTGCCAAACCACATTTTTCTCGGTCCGCGATTGTTGAGCCCAAAGGACTGGGGGAACCGCGGAAAGAAGCACAACGAGGAAAAGCAAACAGCCTATCCCGTTTCGAGTTTTCAGCACCCTCATTCTGCGCAGCTGAGAACATTCTTCCCCGAGCAACATCACTCCACAAGTTCAAGTAGGCTGATGCAGGAGTCGCACGCACTTCCGCATCTTCCCGTGCAAGGGCACCCTGAGTCTTGATGGTTCCGAACGCAAGCCGCAAAAACGCGGCGGGTGTCCCACCCTTCTCGTGAAAAGGGTGAGTTCCGGGGTTCTTCTCGTTTTCCCGCCCAGCAACCCAAAGCGGTTCGTCTTGGCTATCGAGAAGGCTCCGTCCGGAACGGGTGGCCACATTTTACAAGTGTTCCACGCGCTCCGGCACGGAACACTATTGCATGTCTGCCTCAAAATCCTCGCTGGGGTTGGGAAGTCTGTCGCCCACTCTGGAGACCCAAACATACAGTGTCGGCAACAGGAAAATGCTCATTACCAAGTCGGAAATGAGTCCGCCGACAATGACAATGGCGAAGGGCCGCTGTGAATCAGACCCAATGGCGTGCGAAAGTGCCGCAGGCAATAAGCCTAGAGTCGCAACCAGCATGGTCATCATGATCGGCCGTAGCCGGAGGACGGCGCCTTCGATGGCCGAATCTTCGATGGAATAGCCTTGCACACGGAGCTGATTGATGTACTCGAGCATGATCACACCGGTCTGCACCGAAACGCCAAAAAGGGCCAGGAAGCCGACGCCAGAAGAGACACTGAAGTGTGTGCCGGTGATCAGCAGCGCGAGCAACCCGCCCACACGTGCCAGCGCCACATTGGCGAGAATCAGCAAAGCCCACTTGAAGGAACGAAACATGGTGTAGAGGATGATGAAGATCAGAAGAATGGTCAGCGGCACGATAAGGAAAAGCCGTTCCTCAGCACGTTTCTCGCTTTCATATTCGCCTTCCCAATCGATGTGGTAGCCCCGAGGCAGGTGCACCAGCGTATTTACCTTTATGATGGATTCCTCCACAGCCCCGCCCAGGTCGCGCCCCCTCACGCTGTACTTGATGGCGATATACCGCTCGTTTCCCTCACGATAGATTTCCGAGGCACCGTCGCGCTGTTCGATTTTGCAGAGCTGGGACAACGCGACGCGTTCACCGGTGGGTGAGAGCAAGCGAATGTTCTGAATGGCCTCCTTTGTTTCTCGAAACTGGGGTTGATAACGCAATACCAGGTCATACCGCCGTTCGCCCTGCAACACTTGCGTGAGTGCGTTACCTCCTGCGGCAGTCTGAATGGCGTCCTGTACGTCCGCGACGTTGATTTGATAGCGTGAGGCTTGTTGCCGATCCACCTCAAAGTTGATATTCGGCTGGCCCAGCACTCGGAAAACGCCAAGGTCCTCAATGCCTTTGACCTGGCGCATGGCGGCGACAATCTGGTCCGCTTTCTCCTCCAGCACTCCCAAGTCGTCCCCGTAGATTTTGGTCGCCAGTTGTCCCTTCACCCCGCTGACTGCTTCTTCCATGTTGTCTGCGATGGGTTGGGAAAAATTCCAGATGACGCCCGGAGTTTTGTCCAATTCGCGCTGCATCGCGGCAATCACTTGCTCCTTGTCTTCATGGAATACGGAACGCCACTGTTCCTTGGGTTTCAAATCGACAAAGTATTCGGTGTTAAAAAAGCCGGTCGTATCCGTTCCGTCGTCTGGCCGCCCCACTTGACTCCAGCATTGAGTGACCTCGGGAAACGAGCAAAGCAGGACCCGAGTTTTGTTCATCAACCGAATTCCTTCCGAAGGTCCGGTGCTGGGAGCGAGAGTACCGCGCACCCATAAAGCGCCTTCATCCAGATGAGGCAGGAACTCGGAACCGAGTACACCGCCCACGGTAAGGTAGACAGCCACGAGCAAACCGAAGACGGCGATGCCCACGGTAACCAATCGATTTTCGATGGCCCACTTCACGGCCTCCCGGTAGAGCCTCTTGAGGGTCTCCATCACAGGGTTGTGCCACTCGCGGGCTCCCTTGGGAAAGAAGAGACTGGAAAGTACTGGGGCGACGAACATGGAGAAAAGCAACGCCCCCAGCAGTGCAAATGCCACCGTCCAGGCCATCGGTTTGAACAGGCGCCCCTCGACGCGTTGCAACGTGAAAATCGGCAGATACGCTGTGATGATAATCGCTATTGCGTAAAATACCGGGCGCTGCACTTCATGCGCCGCTTCGCGGATGCGCTCCATCGGTGTCTTGAGGGGGTCTTCCTGGTGGCCCAGATGTCGGATGATATTTTCCACCATCACTACCGCACCATCCACGACCATCCCGAAGTCCAAGGCACCGAGGGAGAGTAGATTGGCGGGAATTCCCTTGAGCTTGAGGCACGTTGAAGCGAACAACAATGAGAACGGGATGGTCAAGGCCACAATAATTGCGCCGCGCACATTGCCAAGAAATAGAAACAGGATGATGGCGACCAAGAGGATGCCTTCAGTAAGGTTTTGTAGAACGGTATGGGTGGTGAAGTGCAGTAAGTCGCTGCGGTCAATGAACGGAACGACCTTTACGCCCGGGGGTAAGATTCGTCCATTCAACTCCTTGACCTTCGCGTGGATTCCGGCGAGTGCTTCGTCCGCATTCGCCCCTTTCCGCAACAGCACGATTCCGGAAACCACGTCGTCGTTGTCCACTACGACTCCATTCTCGCGGTGAATCGCGCGAGCGGTCTGCCCGAGCCGGATCTTCGGCCCCTGGGACACAACGGCGATATCCTTGATGCGCAGTGGCGTGCCGGTCTTGGTCATGATCACCGTGTTCTCGATGTCGCGTACATCCCTAACCAATCCCACTTCCCGAATGTTGAGCTGCTGCGAGCCGGCCTCGATGAAACTACCGCCGGCGTTCGCATTGTTATTCGTAAGTTGCTGCTCGATCTGTGCCAGGCTCAATCCATAGGAGACTAGCTTCATCGGGTCAACCCGAACCTGATATTCACGCGTGGGCCCGCCGAAACTGGCAACATCGACGACATCCGGCACCGCCTTGAAGTTTTTCTCTATCACCCAGTCTTCGATGGACTTCAGCTCCATCACGTCATAGCTCGGATTCGTGCTCTTCAACGTGAAAAAATAGATTTGTCCGACAGGGCTCCAGTCCGTCCCCATTTGTGGCACAACCCCCGGCGGCAAACTCACTTGTGACAACCGTTCGAGCACTCTCTCTCTATTCCAAGCGTTCTCCTCTTCGTCGTCGAAAATGAGTTTCAAGTCAGATAGGCCGAACAGAGAGAAGGAACGCAAATGGGTCACATGCGGGATTCCATTCATCACGATTTCAAGCGGGATGGTGACCTGTTGTTCGATCTGTTCCGCGGCTATCCCAGGCCACTGTGTGATGATTTCCACATAATTGTCGGCAACATCCGGGTACGCTTCGACGGGAAGTTGGTGGAAGGAAATGAAGCCCCAGACGAGCAAGAGAATTGCGACAGACAGCACAATGAATCGATTGGTAAGTGCAAAATCGACGAAGTTTCGGATCATCGCTTTTTCCTTCTGAAAAGTTTTGCAGTCAACTGTGATGACGATTGCGATGTTCTCCCTGAGCAGCGTTTACCCTCAGGGAGTGAGAGTCAGGCGCGGCCCAAGGCCTTAATTTGTAGGAATCGAGATAGAGTTCATGCGGCAAAGGGCCGCAGACCTTCAAGCCAATGAATGGATGGTTTAGGAGAGAGGAACTGCAGGAGGAGGGGCGCGACTCGCTTGCGAGAGTAAGAAAGGAGAGAGAAGAACGATCGAACTCGAACAGGGAAGGGAACGAGCCAAGGGTCTAGCGCGTGGAAGGCGTTTCGGCTCCCAATAAGCGCCCGTACGCGACGTCGAGGACAACGCAACGGCATCTGGCGTCTGGTAGGTGGAGGAGTCCCAAGCCGTCTTCGATTCGCGGAATGCTCCGGGATAGGCAGTTGGATCGACTCGCGAAAAGCCCCCATGGCCATCATTGAGCAGAATGGCCACGGGCCGACTAAGCCATGCGGTGGTCAGAACAAGATCGGGAGCATTGTCACCGTTGACGTCACGAGCAGCGATCTGCAACCCGCCGGTTGGTGCGACGATGCGGATCGCCTGGCGGCCGTTGGCACTGAGTTGCAGCTGAATCCAGTAGTCTGTCAGAGAGAGGTCACTTCGACCGGTCTGAACCACCGCCAGGTCGGGGCGAAGGTCGCCGTCAAAGTCAGAGTAAGCGAAGGGTTGATTTGGGCTTACCGAAAATGGCGGTGCACTTTGCGCTACCGTGCGTGTGGCCCCGCAGGCAGCCAGAGCGGCGAGAGCCAAAAAACAAAGGAACCGGCAAACGAGCCGCGCCGACGCGAAAGACTCACGGCGGCGTCCAGATGGAGCGAAGATGCAGTTAGAGCGATTCACAAACACCGAGGATACCTACAATACCACTCCTTGATTCGCAGAGAAAGTTCTGGGTCTCCTCGTTTGTGCTTCAGCCCCATGGCGAGTCCTAGCCTTGTGCATCTCCGTGTGCAAGGTCGTCGAGAGTGTTAAATCGTCTCGGTCACAATTCAAATATAGGCGGAAAGTAGCTCTGCTGTTTAACCGTCACACCGCCTTGTGCCCACTGCACTGGCTTCGAACATCCCCGAGGCAGAGGCTCGCCCCAACGGAGGAGTCCCCATGGCCAATCCAAAAATAGCCGACCTCGCCGGTCCCGGCATCGGCAATTACGAAGAACTAGAGAAGATCCTTCCGAGCAACTACAGCAGCTCGCTCACTCGCAGAGAAACCCAGAAAGCTATTTTCGCGGTCAAACGTTTTATTGAGGACAACCTCTGTAAAGAGCTAAACCTCATCATGGTCACCGTGCCCCTCATCGTTGACGTCAACAGCGGCGTAAACGACATGTTGGACCGCGATGGCTCACGCACGCCCATCCAGTTCCACATCAGCAACGACTACGACAAGCATCCGGTCGATGCCCAAATCGTGCAGGCCGCCACCAAGTGGAAGAGAACCGCTCTTCGCCACTTCGGCATGCGCATGGGCGAAGGACTGTGCACGGACATGCGCGCCGTTCGTAAAGACTACTTTCTCGACCACGACCACAGCGTCTACGTTGATCAGTGGGATTGGGAACGCGTGATGTCCTCGGACCAGCGCAACCTCGACTTCCTTAAAGAAATCGTCAACAAGATCTGGAGCGTGTTGACCGAAGCGGAGCGTTACGCCATCGAACTCTTCCCCGAATTGCGCTCCAAGAAGTATCCGAGCCTCCCGGAGAAGTTGACCTTCCTTCATGCCGAAGAATTGCTGCACATGTATCCGAACCTGCCCCGCAAGCAGAGAGAGACGGCCATTCTTCAGCAGTGCCCGGCCTTATTTATCACCGGCATAGGCTACCCGCTCGAGGACGGCTACCCTCATGAAATGCGCGCCGCCGACTATGACGATTGGGTGACGCCGACGAAAACCATCGACGGGAAGCAGTTACACGGACTGAACGGCGACATCCTGGTCTGGAACCACGTGACCGAGCGCCGCCACGAGCTCAGCTCCATGGGCATTCGCGTCAACGCCGAATCGCTCAGGAAGCAGCTCGAACTTTCAGGGCAGCTGGACTTCCTGAAATTCCCGTATCACCAGGCGATCTTGAAAAATGATATCCCGCTGAGTATCGGCGGCGGCATCGGCCAATCGCGCACGCTGATGCTCATTCTGCGCAAGGCACACCTCGGCGAAGTTACCGTCAGCGTGTGGCCTCAAATTCTGAAGGAGATTTGCGCCAAGAAAAATATCCATGTGCTGGAATAATAAGGAAAAATAGCGAGCGAAACGGGCAGTCGGTCAACTCATGGGGACGATGATGGTGCCGGCTGCCCGTTCTTTTTGCGATGTGCCCGGGACCGGCCGCGCGCGACAGCGTTCCTCAGATCATTGGCAGGTTTTGCGAAAACGTCCTAGTGGCCCAGGAACTTTTCGATCTTCGACAGTTCCGCATCTGCCATATCAAAATATTTCTGAGCGTTCTGTAGATCCTGCGCTTTCAACGCCGTGTTTCCCTTGGCCATATAAAGCTGCATTCGCTCCTCGGAGGAAGCAACATCCGCGCGCAAATTGTACCCTGCCGCCACCTGCTGCTTGCGCAGTGTCTCCACGCCCTGCGTCGCTGTTGCCGCACGTACATTCAACTTGTCGGCGACGTCTTCCATTTTGGCGATCTCTTCCGGGGAAGGTCCAGGCGGTGGTGCAGGAATTTGCGGAAGGTCTGCTCTCGACGGCGTAGGATTTTTGCCCGGAACGGTTTTCGCGGGGATGGACGGCTTACCGGACATGGTTACCGAGCCGGTTTGGGCGTCGACATGCAAACTGCCGTTCGGACTGTCCATGGCGACGTTGCCGTTCGCGTCCACCTTGATGCTGCCTTGGTCGCTTTGCAGCGAAACCGTCGGGTTGGTGGGCGTCACGGGAGCATTGGCAGAGCTCGGAGTTGAGGAATCCGCCGTCGTGCCATTGTCGTTTGCCGGGAACACGGCCTTCTTCGGATCCGCATGCGTCCCCATGTGCCGTGGAATATACATTCCTGCGGCAATCAGCACCCCAATTCCCAACACCGCGCCAATCGCCAGCCACATGCCCCGCCCCGAACTCGGCCGCGCGACAGCTGGAGGCGGAACAGCCGCCATGGGTCCGGGAGGCGAGCTCAGCGGAACCGTCGCCGGAGGAGGCGTAGTGGCGCGCACGGGAGCCGGAGTGCGCTGCGGTGCCGGCGTGGTTGGAATGCGCGGCGTATGTGGCGTATCGACCAGTGTCGTAGCCCCTGAAGGTTTCGGCGTGGGGGTCACAGAGGTCGTGCTTGACGCCGGCAACGGGCTGACTGCAACGCTGCTTAGCGCCGCGCGAAATGCATCCGCGGACTGAAACCGGTTTGCCGGGTCCTTGGCAATGGCCATCATGATGATCTGATTCAATCCCGCGGGCAGGTCGCCCCGCAGCGTGATCGGCTCGGGGGGTGTCTCGTTCAAGTGTGCGGTCATCAGCGAGTATTGCGAATCGCTCTTGAAGGGAAGTCTGCCCGTCAGCATTTCGTACAGCGAGACGCCAAAGGAATAAATGTCAGAGCGTGCATCGGCCGCTTCGCCGCGCACTTGCTCGGGCGGCATATAGTTCAATGAACCCAGCGTCGTTCCTGAGGAGGTGAGCGAGCCATCGGTTGCCGAGCGCGCAATGCCGAAATCCATCAGTTTCACCACACCTTGCGGAGTCAGCATCATGTTCGCCGGCTTGATGTCCCGGTGAATGATGTTCTGCTTGTGCGCGTAACTGAGTGCGGAAAGAACCTGGTCGGCATAGTTCACGGCTTCGGCGGTCGAAAGAGGCGCGCGCGCCGCGCGGTTGGCCAGAGTTTCTCCCTCAACGAACTCCATGATCATCGCCAACTGATTCTCGTAGGTCAGCGCCGTGCGGAGCGCGGCAATGTTCGGATGATTCAATGTCGCCAGCAGCCGGATCTCCCGCAAAAAACGGTCGGCGAGACTCTGATTACTGGTCAAGTCCGGAAGCAGGATTTTCATCGCTTCCACACGGTCAGAAATGACGTTGCGGACCTTATAAACCTTGCCCATGCCTCCCATACCAAGAATGGAGAGAATTTCGTAGTCGCCAATGTGCTGGCCAACGTTAAATTCGGCAGTCATAGGTCCTCCAGCGGGGTACACCGCGTCCTGCGAGAATACAACAAAAGTGGGGCCCAAAATAGAACCAGCCCGCGGAGGAACGGCTGCGAGCTGGCGTTGCCGGGCGACCTGCCCGGAAGAGCTAGTTTTTGACCACGTCGCCGACCTTGGCCGATCCTGCGCCCGTGAAAGTCGCGGTCGCGGAATCGTCATCCACTTCGGTCACGGTGGCGTCGCCGACCTTATCTTCCACAGACTTAATGACCTTGCCGGTGGTCGGATCTTTCACAACGCGCACCTGCCGTGTGACGGTCAGCTTGTCGCCCACCTTCACGCCAGCCTTCTTGCCCACGTTGATGATCAGGGTGTTTCCGGTGGCGTCGGCCACCAAGCCGGAGATCGTCAAGGTACGAGCTGGGATCTTTTCCGCTTCTTCGTCCAGCTTGACGCCGACATCGTCCACGGCCTTGTGCGTCGCCTCTCCGAGAATGGTGTTTGCGAAATTACTACTGCCCATATCCAAGCTACCGCCACCGCCGCCTGTCCACCCACCGCCCCCGCCGAGGAGGGCCGTGCTAGAACGCGTGGATTCGCCGAGGCCTTGCACGGAAGCCAGGATTTCGCCTGTCGAGACATTGATGACGCGCGCCGTAATTCCCACCACGGCCTTCGCCTTGCTCGCACCTACGCCGCCAATGCCAAAGCGGCCCAATCCGTAACCACCGCCGCCGACGTTGGTGTGCTGGTCATCGCGGCCGAACTGCGTAATGGAGCCGATGATGATGGCGTCTACGCCCAGAACTTTTCCGATCTTTGCCGCGGTATTAGAATCCGCTCGATCACTGTTCGAGAAATTTTGTTCCGCAAGGATTTTGTCCAGCGCCGAGCGTTCGATCAGCCGGTATTTCCCGTCTTTAAGCAGTTTGTCGACCAGCATGTCGGAGATACCTTTGCCGATGTCCTGGTTGGAGCCAAAAATCTGCTGAACGTAATTCTGGACGGTTCCGTAGTCAAAATTCATCACGGTTACAAGCCTCTTGGGGCCGGCTGCGGCAGCTGCGGGGGGAGCTGCGTCCTGCGCAGGCGTCGGCGCGCAGAACCAGGCGATCGCCAAAACAGACAAACCTATTCGCGTAATCCGGGAGAGCAACATTCGAGGGCTCCTTGCTGCAGGCGGCGATTCTCGAGGGTCTCCGAGGACTATTCCCCCGCCTGCGATGCGCTATCTTAATGAAAAGACCTGAGACGTGGCAACGACGATTTCGTTCGTGCTCATTTGTCGTTAACCTGCCGGGGCGTTGGCTGCCCCTTCTGGATGCTTATCTCTGATTTGATCGGCCACTGCATTTGGCGCCGAGCCCAGACTCTTGTCTGCGCGCAAGACTTCCGCTGTATTAGACTGTAGCCGCGCTATTTCGCGGCAACCCCATGAGCCACCAAACTCTCCGTGAACCCCGTTGGCCAGCCTTTGTGGCCATGATGGCTGCTGCGGGTGTGTACTTGGCTCTGCCAGAACCTCTTTCCCTCGGCCCAAGTTGGTTGTTGCTGGCGATCATTGTGCTCTTACTGGTTCCCATCGTGGTTTCCGACCGTCGCGGTGATCACAAGGTGACACGCCTGCTCACCTTCACCGCCAACGGCATCATTACCATTGCGATGATTGCCGCGCTCATTCATTTGGTCCGTGGCATTCCGCAACATCTGGAGGCGCCAAAGGCTTTGCTGCGATCGGCCACCGCTCTGTGGGTCAGCAACATTCTTGTTTTCGCTCTTTGGTACTGGAAACTCGATGCAGGTGGTCCACTCAGGCGCGAGAGCTCAGGCGGCCTCTCCCGTAGCTCATTTCTTTTTCCGCAAATGATGGGAAGGGAAAAGCAGGATCCGTCGTGGTCGCCTCATTTCGTGGATTATCTGTTTCTCGCCTTTAACACCAGCACTGCCTTCTCGCCGACCGACACCGCAGTCCTTTCCCGCGGGGCCAAACTCGGCACCATGCTGCAATCTTTGATCTCCCTCACCATCATTGCCCTGCTGGCCGCGCGCGCCGTCAACATCCTCTAGCCCTTGCCTGCGCGTACCCTGGCCTAAACTCGGATAGTGAAAACCTGAAGCCAACCTCCCCGCGGGCGCACTTTAGCCTTATAAATCACTTCGTTGACAAAGCTAGCCTCACCCCCTAAACTTATATTTTGTCTTTACGGGGAAAGGTGTGACTGATTGCGATGAGGACGTACGTAGCCAAAGGTGAAGAAGCTGAGGCCCTCAAGCTAGGGGCTCAGTGGTTTGTGTTGGACGCCACGGACAAAGCGCTCGGACGCCTGGCGACCAAAGCCGCGCGAATCCTGATCGGCAAGGACAAGGCCAGTTTTACGCCTTATTTGGATTCCGGCGATCACGTGGTGATCGTCAATGCCGACAAAATTAAGATGACCGGGAACAAGTTGGAGCAGAAGGTGTACTACTCCCACAGCGGATACCCCGGGGGTTTGAAGGCCGTCCCGGCCAAGCGCGTTCGCGAAGCCAAGCCCGAATGGATGGTTCGTGAAGCGATTCTCGGCATGTTGCCGAAGAACAAGCTGCGCGCGCGCCGCGCCAAGAAGTTGCGCGTGTATCGCGATGCAGCCGGTCTGGCACGTCACGCAGGACAGAAACCGCAGCACGTCGCCGTTTAAGGGTTCCCCGGCTTCGCCGGGATTGCACGAGAGTTTCCGCACGTTGGCTGTTCCTTTCTAAGTGGTGCCTTAGCAGGGAGCCTTCCGAGCGCGAAGTTCAGGAGATGGGGCGGACTCGTCTCGTCATTTTGTCGGTATTTGAGGAGGAGCATTGAGTACAGGGAGCACGCCAGCATTTGGCAACAAGACTTGGTTTCACGGCACGGGCCGCCGTAAGGAATCCATCGCGCGCGTTTTTCTGCGCGCAGGCAGCGGCAAGTTCACTGTCAATGGCCGCACGACCAAGGAATATTTTCCGAATCACGCCTGGGAGCATGACGCGACCGAGCCGCTGAAGTTCACTAGCTTGGTCGACCAGGTCGACGTAGTGTGCACCGCCAAGGGCGGTGGAGTTGGCGGGCAGTCGGGAGCGGTGCGCATGGGCTTGTCCCGCGCGATCAGCCGCTTCAACCCGGAGCTGCGTCCCGCTCTGCGCAAGAACGGATTTTTGACTCGCGATTCGCGCATGAAGGAACGCAAGAAGTACGGCCAGAAGGGCGCTCGTAAGCGCTTCCAGTTCACCAAGCGGTAAAGAACTGGCTTGGCAAGATTTGGTGCGGGGGTCACCCTGCACGCACGGGCTCTGGAGTTTCGGCGTAAGCCGGAACTCCAAGATCACGGCCGGCAAGAGGCCGGCAAGAGGCTGCTGCGCGATTCTTCGCTGAATCCGAAAAGCAGCTATCTACTTAGGAGGAAAAGTGGCAGTAGAAATCACCATGAAGGAGCTGCTGGAGGCCGGCGTTCATTTCGGTCACCAGACGCGCCGTTGGAACCCCAAGATGAAGGAATACATTTTCGGGGAGCGCAATGGCATTCACATCATCGACCTGCAGAAGACCCTGAAGATGTTCCGCGAAGCCAGCCGCTTCGTCAGCGAAATCTCCAGTCACGGTCGTACCGTCTTGTTTGTAGGCACCAAGCGTCAAGCCCAGGAAGCGATCGCCGAAGAAGCGAAGCGCGCCGGTGCGTACTTTGTGAACCACCGCTGGTTGGGTGGAACGCTGACCAATTGGGCCACGCTCCAGAAGTCCATCAAGCGCCTGAAGCTCCTGAAGGCCATGACCGAAGACGGCCGAATGGAGCAGCTCTCGAAGAAAGAGCGTGCGCGTTTGGACCGCGAAATGAAGCATCTGTTCCAGAATCTCGAAGGCATAGAGAATATGGCGCAACTGCCGGACGCTCTGTTTGTCATCGATTCGAACGCCGAAGAAATTGCCGTCAAAGAAGCACGCCGCATGGGCATCCCGGTGGTCAGCGTGGTGGATACCAACTGCGACCCCGACATGGTGGACTGGATTATTCCTGGCAATGATGATGCGCTACGCGCCATTCGCCTCTTCACTACCAAGATTGCCGATTCCGTAGCCGAAGGCCGCTCTCTGTTCGAGCAGTCCCAGGTGGCCGATCAAAAGGCAGCCGCGGACCAGGCGCACGAAGCCGGCGTCGATTATGTCGACACCAGTGCTTACGAGCAGTACGAAAAGCAGGAAGGCGACTTCGTCGAAGGCACGGAAGCCTTTATCGAAGCGGCGGAAACCACCGTTCCTCCCGACGAGGAAAAGCGCTAACGATTCGCGCGAGGCTATTCAAATCAACTGGCCCGGCGCAGCGAACACGTCTCACGCCGGGCCATTTTTCTAAGTTGTAGGCAGACGAATTTATGAAACCAGAGAGAAAAGGATGAGTACAAGCAAACCCGTTATGGAAATTCCCGCAAAGCTCGTGAAGGAACTCAGGGAGAGAACCAACGCCGGCTTCAGTGATTGCCGCGCCGCTCTTGTCGAGGCCAGCGGGCAAGTCGCAAACCCCGCCGATACCCCACAGCTGATTGAAAAGGCTATCGATATCCTGCGCAAGAAGGGGCAGGCTGCCGCGGCTAAGAAGGCTACGCGCGAAGCCTCCGAAGGGCTCATCGGCCACTACATTCATGCTGGCGGAAAGATTGGTGTGATCGTCGAAATCAACTGCGAAAGCGATTTCGTGGCCCGCACCGAGGCCTTCCAGCAGCTTTGCCACGATCTGGCCATGCACATTGCCGCGGTCGATCCGCGCTACGTTCGTCGCGAGGACGTCACCTCAGAAATGCTCGAACGTGAACGCGAGATTTACATGGCGCAGGCCCGCGCCACCGGCAAGCCGGAGCAAGTCATCCAGAAGATCGTCACCGGCAAGATGGAAAAATTCTACGAGGAATCCTGCCTCTACGAACAGCACTACATCAAGGACGAGACCCAGACGATTGGCGAGATGATCAGCTCCGCCATTGCCAAGCTCGGCGAGAACATTGCCATTCGCCGCTTCGCCCGCTTCAAGGTCGGAGAGGGCGGCGCCAATTCCGCAGCCGGCACGCCCGATCCCGCTCCGGCGCCCGAAAACGCCTGAGTAGCACGAGCACCGATCCGCAGCGCCAAACTGCTGCAGCTCAAAACGCCCCGGGGGTTTCCCGGGGCTTTTTTTGCCGCTGGTGGCCAACGGGCCGCTCCCCGTCCTACGACATCCTCCCCATTGTTTGTTACAATCGGCAAGGTTTCGCCCAAAGCAAACGGAGAGACATGCCACCGAAATCGAAAGTGACGACGAAACGCGAGAAAAAGCGCCCGGCCTATCACCGGCTATTACTGAAACTTTCTGGAGAATCGCTGCAGGGGCCGCAAGGCTTTGGCATTGATGGACAAACCATTTATGGCATCGCCAAGGAACTTCGTGATGTCCACAAGCTTGGCGTGCAGATTGCTGTCATGGTTGGCGGAGGAAATATTTTCCGCGGCGCGCGCCAGAAAGGCTTTGAAATTGACCGTGCCACCGGCGATTACATGGGCATGCTGGCCACCGTTCTGAACGCTCTGGCCCTCCAGGACGCACTCGAAAAGGTCGGCGTTCACACCCGCGTGCAAAGCGCGATCGAGATGCACCAGGTTTGCGAGCCCTTCATCCGCCGGCGCGCCACACGCCATCTTGAAAAAGGCCGCGTGGTGATTTTTGCCGCGGGTACCGGCAATCCCTATTTTTCAACGGACACTGCCGCGGCGCTGCGCGCCATGGAAATCAAGGCCGACGTCATCCTGAAGGCCACGCGCGTTGACGGCATCTATGACGCTGACCCCGAGAAGGTCGACAACGCCAAGTTCTTCGCGGAAATTACCTATCGCGAAGTCCTGCATCAGAACCTGAAGGTCATGGATTCCACGGCCATTTCTCTGTGCATGGACAACGGCATGCCCATCGTGATTTTCAATATGCACAAACCCGGCAACATCCGCCGCGCGGTTCTTGGGGAACGCGTGGGTTCAAAGGTGTCGCCGGCGTAAGGGACGGAGTTGGCTCAGTCGTTTTTGGTTTCGGAATCGTTGGGTCCAGTGAACGGGAACAACGACCGAGCAGTTTAGGATTGATTTGGAACTTAATACTCAAAATTCAGAAGCAGAAACCGCATCATTTCCGAGGATCGACACCATGACTACGATTGCCAGTACAAAAGAAGCGCACGCTGCGGCAAAAACCCGTATGGAAAAGGCTGTGGACGACTTTCGTAAGGAGCTGGCCTCCGTTCGCACCGGCCGTGCCAACGCCGCCATCCTGGATCACGTGCGCGTGGACTATCACGGTACGCCCATGCCGGTGAATCAGCTCGGCAGCGTGGCCATTCCTGACGCCAGCATGCTGGTCATCACTCCCTGGGATCCCAGCGTCGTTCCCCTCATCGACAAGGCCGTACGCGCTTCGGACCTCGGCCTGAATCCCACGACAGACGGCAAAGTCGTTCGCATTCCCATTCCCTCTCCGACCGAGGAGCGCCGCAGAGAACTCGTGAAGCACATCCACAAAGCCCTTGAAAATCACCGCACGGCGATCCGCAATATCCGGCGAGACGTTAAGGAAGCCATCGACAAATTGGAAAAGGAAAAAAAGATCAGCCAGGACGAGCAAAAGCGCGCCCTCGACGAGCTCGATAAACTCTCGCAGGCCGAAACCAAAAAAGTGGAAGAGCTTTCTGCTATGAAAGAAAAAGAGGTTATGGAAATCAAGTAGCACTAAGTTCAGAATCTTGCGTCTCTACAAAACGAAAGCCTCCTCCCTTTGAGGAGGCTTTTTGCTAGCGTCAGGGTTTGGCCGGAGGTACAGGGAGCTTGGGTTCAGTCTCGAGTGTGCGCGGAGGAACGAGGATCAGCCGTTGCGTCTGGTCATTCTGCACCGTGTGCATAAAGGTGTTGTAGTCCAGCGCGCGGTCTCCCAGAATTTCGCGCTTCAGGAAATCAACCCGCCGCGACGCCACCACCGTATTTCCGCTGCTCGAGTATTTCGAAGCGTAGGTTGCATAGTCTCGTGTCACCGAGGTGCTTGCCGGGGTTTGCACCGTAGTTCCCTCGGGCAATTTCAATGTCATGGACGTCTGCACGTCAAGCGGCGTGCCCAACTCAATTTTCGGGGCCAACCGGCCTGTCGCCTGCGGCGGCGGAAGATCCGGCATTCCGATCTGCGGCAACAGCGCAGGGATGCGCACCGGTTTTTTCGACCAGTCCACGAATTTCAATTGCGTGAGCTCGTATTCCACGGTAAACGGATCCTCGGTTGCCAACGGATCGGAGGCTTGCAGGTTGGTCACCTGTCCCCGAAAACCGTCCGAAATCGCGAGCAGCGTGCCGATATCTTTCCATTTCTCTTTTGGGGTCTGGTGGAGCGCAACGCGAAGCAGCAACTCGTTCTCACCGCGCAAAACATATTTCACTCTGGCGGTCAACTGGCCCGCATCTGTGATTGCAGCATCCACGCTGACCCTTTGAAATGCGACAAAGGGAGGCTCGGTGGGAGTCTTGACCCACTCTTGCCCAGCGGCATTGGCCATGGAAAAATCGCGCCGCAACAGCAGCGCGCACTTGGCCTCTGTCAGGGTGATCATCCCGAACGGAGCTACCTCGACGGCCGGGTCAAGCCAGTATTGCCGGTCTTTGGTGGAGCCGAGAACCACCAGATGCTTGAACGCGCTCGGGACGGCCAATGCTTGCTTGTCGCAAAATCCGGTCAGCACGGCATCGGCACGAAGATTTACCGCCGCTGCCAGCGCCGCGAACAGCACGTATTTGTCTTCCCCGCTTGCGTAACCGGAAATCAAGATATCCGCGGCGGGTCGTGAACGAAACTCCGCAGTGCCGAGTGCTATATCCACCGTGTCGATTTGTGTGGATACAAACTGGTAGATCGCTTTCATGCGTTCGAGGTCGCTCTTGGTATCCCTGGTCAACGAAAACGCCTTCTCCCTCACCGCGTCCGTAACTTCCGGGCGCCGGCCTAGCTCTTTTGTGGATTCTTCGCGAGTTTTCATTCCCTGCAGCGGCTTGGAGCCCGGAAACAGCAACTCCGCCAGCCGCGCTGCCAGCCTTTCCCAGGTGAATGAGGAAACACCAACATCCGGCGTTGTGGGAACCTCCGGCATGGCCTCCGCGCCATCTTTGGGGGCCGTGTACGTTCTCCTCCACCGGTAGATCGTGAAGGCATTTTCCCCTGACCCGGTATTCTCTTTTGACGTGGGCGGAGCGCTGGGATTGATGCGCGGTTCCACTTGCCTCGTGGTGGGCAAGTCCAGTTCGTACTGTTCCTCAAGGACCTGCCCGGAGCGGTCAAAGGTATGCTCGAGCCAGAATTCCGGGGCAAGCGGATGATTTGTTGTGGTTGTAATGACGCGATACTCGACCGTATCGCCTTCCTGAAGCCCCAAGATTCGCGCGGACTTCACGCGTACATCCTGGTAGACCGGAAATTGCTCCACCGCCGGGTTGGGCAGGTCTGTCACGGCACTCGGCAAAACTTCCGAAGTTCCTCCATTTGCGTGGCTTACGCGTAGCAAGGGAATCTCGATGTGCTGAAACGAGCGGTTGTAATCAAAGGCAATGCGCCCGAACTGTTGTACTCCCAGGATATTCAGGATTTTGACGATCGTGTGCACTTCCTTGCGCGAATCGCCATTGGCCTCGAAGCGCATCTTTGTTTCGAGTAGCTGTATCTGGAAGGGAAGCTGTGGTTTTTCCGAAGTTTTCTCTTTCGGCCGAGGAGCCTGCTCGGGGGCTGCAGCCGCGGGCTTGCCTGCTGGCTCTTGCGCTTGTACGGCCATCACGCTAGCAGCGAGGAAGATCGGAAAAGCGCAGAGAAAAGACGTTCGTCTCAGAAGTGCCACCTTGGAAGTTTAGGCGCGGTCCCCGTCCGCGGTAAAGCCGTGAGTCTTCTCCCGTTTCGGCGCAAACACGAGGACGAGCCGTCCTCTAGGTGACCTGCCTAGGTCTCGGCACATCGCTCCAACCGTCGGTTGGGGGATCTGCCGACGAGCAACGCCCACACGCAGCGCGCTGCGTCTGAGACTCGTGGTAAATTAAAAGTTTGCGCTTTCCGCAAAATCGCAGGAGGGGAGTGGGCATGAACAATCGGTTGCTGGGCTTTGCGTTAGCGATGGCGGTGACAGGTCTGCCGGTCTTGGCCAACGATTCCGTCAAGCCAAAAGGGCCAGCCGAAGACGGCACGAAGCCTGCCCTGGCACGCATCACGGGGGAAGGATTCTTCGACTCGCGCGCATTCACCTACCTGACGGAACTGAGCGATGAAGTGGGTGGCCGCGTCACTGGCTCTCCGGCTGCGCAAAAAGCCATCGACTGGGGCCTCACGAAAATGAAGACCATGGGTCTTGAAAATGTCCACTCCGAAAAATGGTCCATGTGGAAGGGTTGGACACGCGGCACCGCCAGCGCCGAGCTACTCGCTCCGCTTCACCACACTTTGGACGTCGATGCCATGGGTTGGACCGGCTCGACGCCAGCCGCCGGAGTCGAAGCCGAGGTCGTTACCGCCAATTTTTTCGATATGGACGAGGAGATCAGCCGAATCTCCCGTTTCCGCGGAAAAATCGTGATGATGAAACCTGAAGGCGTACCGAAAAAAAACTTCTGGATGCTCTTTGCGCAGTATGGCGATTTCTTGCATGACCTACAGAAGGCAGGCGCTGTTGCCGTGATTGGAGGCCAGGGCGGATTCAAGGCCGAAGGCCGGCACCTCACCCACACCGGAATCCTTGGCTTTGCAGAGGATTTCGCGATTCCTGTGGTGGATATGGCCATGGAGGATCAGAGCCAAATCGAACGTTTTCTTGCCAGCGGAAAAACCGTTCGCCTGCGCATCAATGTGCAAAACACACTGACCGGCGGTCCCGTAGAGTCCGCCAACGTTGTCGGCGATATCGTGGGCCGCGAACGTCCGGAAGAGATTGTCGTCGTTGGCGCTCACCTGGATTCCTGGGATTTAGCTGAAGGAGCAACGGATAATGGCGTCGGCGCGGCGAGTGTTCTCGCTGCTGCCGAAGCCATCTTAAAGAGCGGCCAGCGCCCACGACGCACCATCCGCTTCGTCCTGTTCACCGGGGAAGAGCAGGGCCTGTTGGGTTCGCTGGCCTATGTGAAGCAGCATGCCGCCGAAATGAAGAATCACGTGGGAAGCGTGGTCCTCGACGACGGCCAGGGCCCAGTCAAAGAATTCCAGCTTGGTGGACGAAACGATCTCGTCGAGGCCATGAAAGCCTTCGCCGATTCGCTCGCCGACATCCGCGAAATCGGTGTTAGCGACAAGCGCGAATTCGGCACGGACACCGGCCCTTTCATCCTCGCGGGACTTCCGGGCATCAATCTGGAGCAGGATTCACCCGACTATAAGTACACGCAGCATTCCGCGGCGGATTCGCTCGAGGAAGTGAAGCCAGACGTTTTGACGCAGAACGCCACCATCATGGCGCTGACCGCGTTTTGGCTGGCGGACCGGCCGGAGCGCTTTGCCACCCCCTGGCCCGCCGAGCGAACCGCCAAAATGCTGCGCGACAAGGGTGACTACGATATGTTGAATTCCTTCCATTTGTGGACCTTTGGAGACCTGGGATTGAATCCCCCTCCAGGAGCTAACTGATTGTATTTAAATGCGTTAATGTGAAAACGGGGGCTCGCGATGGCAAATGGCAGGGGGGCCCCTGAGCAGCCTGATTGCCACTTGCGACTTTTCCACAGTTTTTTCCACCACCGTGTAGCGAAAGAGGTTTGACAGCTTGCCCTAACTTCTTTATACTTTGTGTTTTGTCAGGGGTATTTCCCCGCGTAGTACGGCCTTCCGCTTAGTGGGGGCAGGCTGGTTGGAAGGAAATTCTTCGGTTCCAGAACAAGAACGACGGAATGGGACAGAAGAGCGGCCGGAATGGGGCGCCAGCCCCGAAAAGCCGAGTAAGCCTCTCCGATTCGATACCGGGAGCGTAAGTCTGTCTCTTGGATTGTGTACGGAGTCTCTTGCTGGTTCTCTCCGGATTCGCAGTACCTTTCAGCGTTAGGGTGTGCTCTCGCGTTTTTGTCTGCGCGCGGTGCGAGAGCTAGGCGAATGTGTCTGCGCGCGATATGCGGAGGACTCGCGAACAGAATTTTTTCGTGAGCTGCCGAAGGAAAAAGAGGAACGACTGTGCCGACGTTTTCGCAACTTGTACGCATGGGAAGAGAAGGGGTTCTTTCAAAGACCAAGTCGCCTGCGCTGATGGGCTGCCCCGAAAAGCGCGGTGTATGCATTCGCGTGTACACGCAAACCCCGAAGAAGCCGAACTCCGCGCTGCGCAAAGTCGCTCGCGTGCGTTTGACCAATGCCGTCGAAGTCACCACGTATATTCCGGGGATCGGCCACAACCTGCAGGAGCACTCGATCGTGCTCGTGCGCGGCGGCCGTGTGAAGGATCTCCCTGGCGTTCGCTATCACATTGTTCGCGGAACCCTGGATGCGGCCGGTGTTGAGAATCGCAAGCAGGGACGCTCGAAGTACGGCGCCAAGCGGCCCAAGGCGGGCGCGGCAGCGAAGTAAACGGTTTTGTAGTGGGCGGTCTCTAGGACCGGCCAGATTGTCGGGTGAGCAACAGATTCCGAGGGTTTTGAAGGAGCGAGAAAAGCAATGCCTCGTAAAGGACTAGTTAGCAGGCGCGCACAAGCGACCGACCCAGTTTATGGTGAAGCGCTGGTCGAGAAGTTCATCTGCTCGATGATGTGGGAAGGCAAGAAAAGCACGGCCCAGCGTGTTTTCTATGGCGCCATGGACCAGGTGGCCAAGAAGACCAACGACGATGCCCTGAAGATTTTCAAGAAGGCTGTCGAGAACCTGAAGCCACTCGTCGAAGTGAAAACCCGGCGCGTGGGCGGCGCCAACTACCAGGTGCCCGTGGAAGTGAATCCCTTCCGCCGGCAATCCCTGGCGATTCGCTGGCTCTTACAGTATTCGCGGGAACGCGCGGGAAAAACCATGGTCGACAAACTTGCCGACGAGCTGATTGACGCGGCCAATTCGCGCGGCGGCGCCATCAAGAAGAAGGAAGATGTGCACCGCATGGCAGAAGCCAACAAGGCCTTCGCGCACTACCGCTGGTAAAGAATTGGAGTTGCTGTGAGTGAAGCTGTTGCAACACGTACAGGGGAGAAGAGGGCTGTTCAAGGACCAATGAGTCGCGTATTCAAACTCGAAGATACTCGCAACATCGGGATCATGGCGCACATCGACGCCGGGAAAACCACGTCGACAGAACGCATCCTGTATTACACCGGTGTGACGTATAAGATCGGTTCGGTGGATGAAGGCACGGCCACCATGGACTGGATGGAACAGGAACGCGAACGCGGCATCACCATCACCAGCGCCGCGACCACCGCCAGTTGGACCCGTTTCGACAAGAAGTACCGCGTCAACATCATCGACACCCCGGGCCACGTTGATTTCACCGTTGAGGTCGAGCGTTCGCTGCGCGTTCTCGACGGGGCCGTCTGCGTTTTTGACTCCGTCGCCGGCGTGCAGCCGCAATCGGAAACGGTGTGGCGCCAGGCGGACAAGTACCGCGTGCCGCGCATTTGCTTCGTCAACAAAATGGACCGCATGGGCGCGGATTTCGATCACGTCATCCGCACCATTCGCCAGCGCCTGGGTGCGCATCCCGTGCCGCTGCAGTTTCCTCTCGGCCGGGAAGACAACTTCATTGGCATCATCGATTTCATCGAAGAGAAAGTGGTCGTCTGGCTTGAGGAAACCCTGGGCGCCAAGTTCGAGATCTTCGAGGTTTCCAAGCTCTGGGATTCCGCGTTCATCGCCAACCGACCTGACGTTGCCGCGGCCTTGAAGGGCTCCGCCATCGATAAGGCGTTCTACGACGAGCATCGTAATAAGACCGTCGAATACATCGCCGAACACGACGACGCCGTCCTCGACAAGTACTTGACCGAAGGCACGTTGTCGGTCGAAGAGATGCGCAAGTCGATTCGCAAGTCGACACTGGCTTTGAAGATCGTTCCGGTCCTGGCAGGTTCCGCGTTTAAGAACAAAGGCATTCAGCCTCTGCTCGATGCCGTGGTGGACTTCCTTCCTTCTCCCATTGATGTTCCTCCCGTCGAAGGTATCAATCCCGAAGACGACGAGCCCATTCTTCGCCGCGCTGCGGATGAGCAGCCTTTTTCCGCGCTAGCCTTCAAAATCATGTCCGACCCGTTCGTCGGCCATGTCACCTACATTCGCGTTTATTCCGGTGTTTTGAAGTCCGGAAGCTATGTATTAAACGCTGCCAAGGGTTCTCGGGAACGCATCTCCCGTCTTTTGCAAATGCATGCCAATAAGCGCGAGGAAATTGAAGAAGTGTGTGCGGGTGACATCTGCGCGTGCGTCGGCTTGAAGAACGTAAACACCGGCGACACTCTGTGCGACGAAAACAAACCCATCATTCTTGAATCGATCGAATTCCCCACGCCGGTTATTTCCGTTGCGATTGAACCGAAAACCAAGGCCGATCAGGACAAACTGGGCGTCGCTCTGCAGCGCCTGGCACAGGAAGATCCAACCTTCCGCGTCTCTACCGAACCAGACACCGGCCAGACGCTGATCTCCGGCATGGGCGAACTGCATCTGGAAATCATCGTCGACCGCATGCTGCGCGAGTATAACGTGCAGGCCAATGTTGGCCGTCCTCAGGTCGCCTATCGCGAAACCATCCGCAAGAAGGCGCTCGCCGAAGGACGGTATATCAAGCAGACCGGCGGTAAGGGGCAGTACGGCCATTGCAAGATTGAATTGCATCCGCTCCCGAGTTCCGATCACGAGAACATGAAAGAGATGTCCTCGGATGATCTGGACGCACTCGCCAAGTCCGTCACTGGCGGCACGCCCGGAAAGTGGAAGTTCGACAAAGAACACCGCTTCCTGTTCATCGACAAGATCATTGGCGGATCCATTCCGCGCGAATTCATTCCTCCGATCGAAGCGGGAATTCGTGAAGCACTCGATAACGGAATTCTCGCTGGATTCACGATGGTGGATGTCGCCGTGGTGCTCGTCGACGGCAGCTATCACGATGTCGACAGCAACGAAATGGCCTTTAAAATCGCGGGCTCCATGGCCTTCAAAGAAGCCTGCGGCAAAGCCAAGCCGGTGCTACTGGAACCCATCATGAAGGTGGAGGTGGTCGTTCCGGAAGAATACATGGCCCAGGTGTTTGGCGATTTGAACTCGCGCCGTTCCGCCATCCAGGGGACGGAAAACCGTGCCGGCAGCAACGTCATTCGCGTCGAAGTGCCTCTTGCACAGATGTTCGGCTACGCCACAGATCTGCGCAGCCGTACGCAAGGTCGCGCGACGTTCACCATGCATTTCTCGCATTACGCGGAATTGCCCGCGGCGCTTGCGGAAGAAGTCGTCAAGAAGTATCGCGGGGAGAAGTAAACGAGTTTAGTTTTGCAAGAATTTCGAATGAGGAGCAGAAGAAGCAATGGCTAAGGAAAAATTTGAGCGCACAAAGCCGCACGTGAACATCGGGACCATCGGTCACATTGATCACGGCAAGACCACGCTGACGGCGGCAATCACCAAGGTGTTGAGCAAGCACAACCCCAAGGTGGCCTTCCGGGCGTTCGATTCGATCGACAACGCTCCGGAAGAGCGCGAGCGTGGTATTACCATTGCGGTTTCGCACGTGGAGTATGAA